>Ga0208627_1000481_pt1 | contig 11786 bp, 8 predicted proteins | sample LakWasMet13_LOW5_2_FD_183861 | JGI IMG/M metagenome (GOLD analysis project Ga0208627, IMG submission 183861) | Freshwater sediment methanotrophic microbial communities from Lake Washington under simulated oxygen tension - Sediment Metagenome... | ecosystem: Environmental > Aquatic > Freshwater >... | reverse complement strand
CCAACAGGTGTTTCTAGACCGATAAGCATCTCTTCAAATACCTTGATAATTTCTGCATGTGATAGCTCGCTATCATTTGTCGGGATTTGATCAGTAATCTGTTTCAGTATGAGTTGCTCTACAGTATTGCTGCTAATCTCATTTATCTGCTCAATTACCATTTTCTGTTCGATGGCCGATAACGGTTCATCTATGTAGTACGTTAACAATTAGCGTTCCTTATTTAATTAATCTTCAATCAGCATTTTCAGCATTTCGATACCAAAGCCCACGCCAAAGCCGTTTGTGTCAGCTTCAATCGCACCAAGACCGCCTTTGCGGTTGGCTGATGATAGATCTGTGTGTAGCCAGGGAGTGTCATTCTCAATGAATTTACCTAAGAATCTTGCCGCATGAATATGATCGGCACCGCCTTCCAGAGTGCATTGCTTTATATCAGCAACGTCGCTGTCTAAATCACTGTCAAAATCTTCTTCGTATGGAAACGCAACAATTCTTTCGCCCGCATTATTGCCGGCAGTAATGGCTTTACATGCAAGCGCAGGGCGGTTAGAAATTACACCGCTGATGCGATCACCCAGCGCAGTGATCATGCTGCCGGTTAATGTAGCAAAGTCGATCATGTAGTCAGGCTTCTGGCGTGATGCCAGCGTAAGCGTATCTGCTAATACCATGCGGCCTTCGGCATCTGTATGTACAATTTCAATCGTCATGCCGTTTAATGCGGTAACGATATCGTTTTGTTTGTAGGCGGTAGGACTTATATGGTTTTGTGCAATCGCCAGCCAGCAGTCAATTTTGACCGGTAATTCCATTTTGCTGGCCGCAAGCAGTATTCCCAGGGCTACTGCTGAGCCATTCATATCTTCATGCATGCCAAGCATGTATTTAGCCGGTTTTAAATTATGTCCGCCTGTATCAAAACAAATACCCTTGCCAATGATTGCTATGTGTTTTTTTGCCTGCGCAGGCTGATAGGTGAGGCGTACAATCGCCGCGTCTTGCGGCTCTGAGCCTTGTCCTACCGCAAAAAACGCACCGGCTCCGATTTCTTTCAGCTTCTGCATATCGTATTCTTCATGCTGCCAGCCAAACTCTCCTGCAAGTGCGCTAATTTTCTCTCTGTAGCTTGTAGGCGTTAAATCATTGGGCGGGGTTGTTGTTAATTGTCTGCAGAGCGTGTTGCCTGCTACGCGTGCGTTAACGAAACTGTAATCATGATCTGCCTGGTACCCGAACAGATCTATGTGCTTGAGATTGCTTTTTTGTTGATCTTTTTTGCGGGTTGTCAGGCAGGCAGCATTCACCGTTAGTACATAATAGGCTGCACAGGCGTTTGCATTGCGCGCAGTTTCGTTGCCATAAATGCATAGTGCTATTTTCTCCGGCTGCTCTTCAATAATCTGTTTTATCGCTTTTCGCAGCAGCGTGTGACGCTGGAATGGCGTCAGGTTTTCATTCAAAATGATAAAGCTTGCGAGGCCGCCATTCGGTAAATCTACAGTAACAGGCGATTTCCCCAGGTCTTTATATTCTTTCTTGATTCGATTTAACTTTGTAAAAAGTACCTGTGAAAAAGGCAGGCTTCTGTCTTCATTTTCTGGCAGCACTAAAAGTGCATGTTGATAGCTATTGAGTGTACTTTCGGTGGCGTTAGCTGCACTTTGTGTTAATTTTATCGACATTTTTAATCCTGTTGTTAAAGTGGGATGGTCGTTATCTTGCGTGTATCAGCTGGTTTGAAAACACGAGTAAACTTGACCAAAACCCCTAAAAAAGACACACTACGGTTTTATAAAAAACTTTACTTACATCGAGCCTATATGGGGCGATGTATTCAGACACGCAGTATTTGATTTTGTTACTTTTAGTCTATTGGTAATTATACCCATCCAGGTAGAGGCATGACGGCTAAATTTATTCCACAAATACCGCAACACGGAGTCCTAACTGAATGTCATTGAACACAAATTTGAACAGTCCAGATATTGATAGTCAAGAAACGCAAGAGTGGCTTGATGCATTAATGGCCGTCATTGAAAACGAAGGCCCCGAGCGCGCGCACTTTTTGATAGAGTCTATGATCGATAAGGCTCGCCGTACAGGTGCTAACCTGCCTTATAACGCAACCACTGCATATTTAAACACCATTCCTACGCATCTACAGGATAAGTTGCCGGGCGATCCTGAAATGGAACGCCGTGTCCGTGCACTGGTCCGCTGGAATGCGATTATGACGGTGTTGCGCGCCAACGAAAAATCACCGGGCGTAGGCGGTCATATTGCCAGCTTTCAATCTGCTGCAACGCTTTATGACACCGGCTTTAACTATTTTTTCCGTGCACCAAACGAAAACTTTGGAGGCGACTGCGTTTATTTTCAGGGGCATTCGTCACCGGGTGTTTATGCGCGCGCATTTTTGGAAGGCCGCATTACTGAAGAGCAAATGGACAATTTCCGCCAGGAAACCGGTGGCAATGGTCTGCCTAGCTATCCGCATCCATGGCTGATGCCAGATTTCTGGCAGTTTCCGACCGTTTCTATGGGCTTGGGCCCATTAGCCGGTATTTATCAGGCGCGCTTCCTGAAATACCTGCATGACCGTGGCATTGCCGATACCAGTGACCGTAAGGTCTGGGTATTCTGCGGTGATGGCGAGATGGATGAGCCTGAGTCATTGGGCGCTATTTCACTGGCAGTGCGTGAAAAACTGGATAACCTGATATTTGTAATTAACTGTAACCTGCAGCGTCTGGATGGCCCTGTGCGAGGCAATGGCAAGATTATTCAGGAATTGGAATCAGATTTCAGGGGTTCCGGCTGGAATGTGCTGAAAGTGATCTGGGGTTCTTACTGGGATCCTTTGCTGGCGATGGATAAAGATGGCCTGCTCAAAAAGCGTATGGAAGAGTGCGTTGATGGTGAATACCAGAATTTCAAGCAAAAAGGCGGCGCTTACACGCGCGAGCACTTCTTTGGCAAATATCCCGAATTGAAAGCGATGGTAGCGGCAATGAGCGATCAGGATATCTGGCGCTTGAACCGTGGCGGTCATGACCCGCATAAAGTGTTTGCTGCTTACAATGCGGCGGTGAATCATAAAGGTCAGCCAACGGTGATTCTTGCCAAGACCGTTAAGGGTTATGGCATGGGCGAAGCAGGCGAAGGCCAGAACACAACCCATCAGCAAAAGAGCATGGATATCGAGTCACTGAAAAAATTCCGTGATCGTTTTGACCTGCCGTTGACTGATGCTCAAGTTGAGAGCCTGAGCTTCTACAAGCCGGCTGAAGATTCGCCGGAAATGAAGTACATGGCCGAGCGCCGTGCTGCGATGGGTGGTTTTGTACCACAGCGCCGTCGTAAAGGTAATGAACTCAAAGTTCCGCAGTTATCCGCTTTTGAGAACATGCTGGGTGCTACCGGTGAACGCGAGATTTCTACTACCATGGCGTTTGTGCGTATCCTCTCCACGCTGGTGCGTGATAAAGAGCTGGGTAAATTCGTAGTGCCTATCGTGCCGGATGAAGCGCGCACTTTCGGTATGGAAGGCATGTTCCGTCAGCTTGGCATTTATGCAAGCCAGGGTCAGCTTTATGAGCCACAGGATTCTGATCAAGTGATGTTCTATAAAGAATCCAAAGATGGCCAGATTCTGGAAGAGGGGATTAACGAGGCAGGCGCTTTCTCCAGCTGGCTGGCAGCGGCGACATCCTACTCGGTTACCGGCAAGCAGATGATACCGTTTTATATTTACTATTCCATGTTCGGTTTCCAGCGTATCGGTGACTTGGCTTGGTTGGCTGGTGACTCGCGTGCGCGCGGATTCCTGTTGGGTGCTACGGCAGGCCGTACTACCTTGAACGGTGAAGGCTTGCAGCATGAAGATGGCCATAGCCACCTGATGTCCGCAACGATTCCTAACTGTGTATCTTATGACCCGACCTTTGCGTATGAGTTGGCGGTGATTATTCAGGATGGTTTGCGCCGTATGGTGCAGAACCAGGAAGATGTGTATTACTACATCACTTTGATGAATGAAAACTACAGCCATCCGGAAATGCCAAAAGGTTCTGAAGAAGGTATCCTGAAAGGTTTGTACAGCTTTAGCAAATCCAAAGCTAAAGGTGAGCGTGTTCAGTTGATGGGTAGCGGTGTAATTCTGCGTGAAGTCATTGCTGCCGCTGAGTTGCTCGAAAAAGACTGGGGTATTGCTGCCGATGTATGGAGTGCGCCAAGTTTCACCGAGTTACGTCGTGAAGGCCTGGACTGCGATCGCTGGAACATGTTGAATCCGGAAAAACCGCAAAGAATCAGTTATGTTGCAGAGTGCCTGAAGGATGCCAAAGGACCTGTTATTGCTTCTACAGATTATATGAAGAGCTTTGCAGAGCAGATTCAGCGCTTTGTACCTAATCGATTTGTAGCGCTTGGTACAGATGGCTTCGGTCGTTCAGATAGCCGTGAAGCGTTACGTGACTTCTTTGAGGTGAATAAATACTATGTTGTGGTTGCCGCACTTAAAGCTTTGAGCGATGACGGAAAATTGCCTGCTGCCAAAGTGGCAGAAGCGGTTAAAAAATACAGCTTAGATTCCAATAAGCCAAACCCAACGACAGTTTAAGGATACACACAGATGGCAGTTCAAGACATATTCGTCCCTGATATCGGTAACTTCGATAGCGTGGATGTCATTGAAGTATTAATAAAAGCAGGCGATACGATTGCCAAAGATGACTCATTGATGACGGTCGAGTCTGATAAAGCTTCTATGGATATTCCAGCGCCGTTTGCAGGTGTGGTGAAAGAAGTTAAGATTAAAGTGGGCGACAAAGCGGCACAAGGCACTTTGATTATGACCATGGATGTCAGCGATGCTGTGGCAACGCCTGCGGCAGTCGTGTCGGCAGCAAAGGCTGCGCCTGTAGCAGAGGCACCTAAAGCAGTTATCCCTGAACCAACCAGGCCTGCTCCGGAACCACCTAAACCAATCGCGCCGGCTCATCAGCCAGCGCCGGTTGGCGAGAGCGTGGTTGTTGCACCGGGTAAACTTTCTCATGCCAGCCCTTCTATACGCAAGTTTGCACGTGAACTGGGTGTGAATCTGGCACTGGTGAAAGGTACTGGCCCTAAAAACCGTATCCTGCAAAGTGATGTGCAAAGTTATGTAAAAGGTGAGCTGGCTAAACCACGCACCGAGAACATGGGGGCAGGTGTCAGCAGCTTGGCTGCGTTGCCAATGCCGGTAATTGATTTCAGTCAGTTTGGCGCGATTGATACCAAACCTTTGTCACGCATCAAAAAACTGTCAGGTGCTAATTTACATCGCAATTGGGTCACTGCACCGCATGTAACCCAGTTTGATGATGCTGACATCACGGATCTTGAAGATTTCCGCAAGTCTATGCAGGGAGATGCTGAGAAGCGCGGTGTCAAGCTCACGATGCTGGCTTTCCTGATTAAGGCTTCTGTGAATGCGCTTAAAGCGTACCCCAATTTTAATGCCTCATTGTCACCGGATGGCGATAGCCTGATATTGAAAAATTACTTCAATATCGGTTTTGCCTGCGATACGCCTGATGGCTTGGTCGTGCCGGTGGTGCGTGATGTGCACCAGAAAGATGTGCTGGATATTGCGCGTGATCTTGGCGAGCTTTCCGCCAAAGCACGCGAACGCAAATTGAAGGTTGAAGAGATGCAGGGTGGCTGTTTCACCATTTCAAGCCTTGGCGGTATCGGCGGCACCATGTTTACGCCAATCATCAACTGCCCTGAAGTAGCGATTTTAGGCGTATCACGTTCATCCATGCAGCCAGTATATGATGCAAAAAGCAAAACGTTTGAACCGCGCCTGATCTTGCCGATGTCACTTTCGTATGACCATCGTGTGATTGATGGCGCTGATGGCGCGCGTTTTACCAGCCATATGCGTATGATGCTGAGCGATGTGCGCCGGCTATTGCTGTAGTTTTCAATGACAGCAAAAAAGGGTGCGATTTTCGCACCCTTTTTATTTGACGTAAGCAGGTGATTTTACAATTTTATTTAATGCATTTAGTGATGCGTTTACAGCAGCAATGTCATTGAAAGCAATCGTTTGATGATAAAATTGCAGCAAATAACCGAAGTTTAAAGCAAGGGGTAGGCATGAGTAATTTAGTTGAAGTTTTGGTACCTGATATCGGCAACTTTGATAGTGTTGATGTGATTGAAGTGCTGGTAAAGGCAGGCGATGTAATCGCCAAGGAAGATTCCCTGATTACGGTTGAGTCTGATAAAGCGTCTATGGATATTCCATCCTCTCATGCCGGTACGGTAAAAGAAGTTAAAGTCAAGGTTGGCGACAAGATCGCCAAAGACACACTGATTTTATTAGTTGAAGAAAACGAGGAGCTAGGGGCGGGGATGCAGGAGCTGCAAAAAGCAGTGGTGCAAGCTAATATTGCAGTAGTAGCAACAGAAGGTGCCAAACCTGCTGAGATTAGCTCCCAGCCCCTGGCCTCTGGTCCCTCAGACCTGCAAACTCAGGTGGTTGTATTAGGCAGTGGTCCTGGCGGTTATACCGCCGCATTCCGTGCTGCAGATCTGGGCAAGCAGGTGGTGCTGATTGAGCGTTATTCAACCTTGGGTGGAGTGTGCCTGAACGTCGGCTGCATTCCATCAAAAGCGTTATTGCATACAGCGAAAGTGATAACTGAGGCAGAAGAGACTAGCCATCACGGCGTAAGTTTTGGCAAGCCTAGCGTAGATCTGGATCAACTACGCAACTGGAAAGCGAATGAAGTGGTTGGCAAGCTCACTGGTGGTTTGGCTGCAATGGCAAAACAGCGCAACGTTACCGTGGTGCAGGGTGTAGGTAAATTTACCAGCGCTAACCAAATTGCGGTTACTGCTGCAGATGGCAAAGTGACCACTGTAGGTTTTGAAAATGCAATTATCGCAGCAGGCTCACAGGCGACCAAATTTCCGGGTGTGGCTGCTGATGAACGCATTATGGATTCTACCGGCGCGTTGGCATTGGCGGATGTACCTAAGCGTATGCTGGTCATCGGCGGCGGTATTATCGGTCTGGAAATGGGTACAGTTTATGATGCGCTAGGCACGAAAGTGAGTGTGGTTGAGTTCACTGATGGCCTGATTCAAGGTTGTGACCGTGATTTGGTGCGCCCACTGCAAAAACGCATGGAAAAACGTTTTGAAGCGATTATGCTCAATACAAAAGTTGCCAGCATGGAACCTAAAAAAGATGGTATTCATGTGACTTTTGAAGGCGTTAACGGTAACGCAGACGCACCTAAAAATGTAGAAGTTTATGACCGTGTACTGGTTTCTATCGGCCGCCGTCCAAACGGTAAAAATATCGGCGCAGAGAATGCCGGTGTCGCGGTTGATGATTACGGCTTTATTGCCGTAGATAAACAAATGCGTACAAATGTGCCGCATATTTTTGCAATCGGCGATATTGTCGGGCAGCCGATGCTCGCGCATAAAGCCACACATGAAGCGAAAGTTGCGGCCGAAGTCATCGCCGGTGAGAAAGTTGAATTCGTCGCATCGGTGATTCCGTCAGTGGCTTACACCGATCCGGAAGTGGCATGGGTGGGTGTCACCGAGACAGAAGCCAAATCTAAAGGCATCGCGATTGAAAAAGCCAGCTTTCCGTGGGCAGCCAGCGGCCGTGCACTTTCTATTGCACGCACCGAAGGCACGACTAAATTGATATTCGACAAAGAAACCCATCGCGTGATTGGCGCTGGTATTGTCGGTGTAAATGCTGGCGAGCTATTGGCAGAGGCCGTGCTGGCCATTGAAATGGGCGCAGATGCTCATGATTTGGGTTTGACAATCCACGCGCACCCGACATTATCTGAAACCGTGTGCTTTGCAGCCGAGATGAAAGAGGGCACGATTACTGACCTCTACATTAAAAAGCGTTAAATTCAGGTATGGCAGTTGCTGAGTTTATTGCAGCACTTGTGCAGCTTTTGCCGTAAGACAGGGTTTATGCCAAGTGAGATTGATGCAGTCTTTGATGCTGGCCTTTGACTTGAATAATGTGTTGAATGCGGGGAGATTGTTTCCCCTAGAGGTGTTATATGAAAAACATGAAGCGTATATAGAAAACTTTCATTTGCTATATACGCTAAGTTAAGATTTTAATGTTCGATGAGTGGTACATAGCCGCTTTGACCATCTGCGACTGGTGTAGGCAGAAATACATTGTTCAGATTTTTTTCGTGATCTATTGCATAAGCCTTCATTAACTTATCTGCCAGTTGTTCTGCTGCAGTTGGTTCTGAAGCAATGTGATGATGTAATATTTCTACAACAACAGGTGCAAGCAGTGCCGTAGTCATTGGTGAGCCCTCAGCCAGTTTATACGCGCTTACCATAGCCTTTCTGACATTTGCCAGTGCTGCTTCACTTATCGAAGTTTTTATTACTTGTTTCTCTGCTTGTTGCGCGAGATAATTTTCCTGCGCTGCGAAAGTACGCTCGTCTGCCAGATGGGGGAACGGTTGCACAAAAGCCGGTTTTCCTATAGCCTTTCTAGCCACGGCAACGTCGCTTTGAAGTGCGGCCATTTCTGCTTTAGTTACTTGAGCACCAGAATTTATAGCATCAAGAACTTGTGTTGAAGTGCGTGCAGTGGAGACGGTAGAGACATTAGCCCTGTTTTTTGCATAGGTTCCAATGTCATAAAGTTCATCTGCGCTTAATTGTGAAAGGCTACCATTTGTTTTATGTAGATGGGCTAGAGCTTTTTCACCATTTGTTGTGATATTGCCAATTTCTGCTGGAGTTCTATTTTTTAAATAGGATGTTTCATCAGCGGCAAATGGATTTTTGCCCTTAGTATTAACCCATGATGGTTCCCCTGTTGTTTTTCTGGCAATTTCAATCTCTTTTTGGAGCGCTAACATTTCTGCTTTTGATACGGGAGTGTTAGCCTTAACCGCATCAAGTATTTGAACCGTAGTGCGGTCTGGAATAATGTTCGCATTATATTTTGCATCGACTGCTAGGTCATAAAGCTGAGTTGGGGAAAGTAAAGTCATATTACCTTGTACTTGGTGAAGTCGAGTTAATGCCTCTTGACCGTTAATTCTAATTGATTCCGGTGAAGGTATTGTCACTGCCATGAATATCTCCTAAATTTAGATTGGATAATGATCAAATTATGTAGATTCCTGTTTAAGTTTCTTTTGCCGGAAATATAAAAATCTAGCAATTTGAAATTTAATGGGAAAATTTCACATATTTTCAATGTTGCATACAATAAATTTATTGTCAATAGCAGAAAATGCAGTGCCTAATAAATGGATTTTGGCTGAGTGCGCCTATTTAAGAATGATGATTAATTACAGCTAACTTCTTTTAGAGCGGTTTCGGTAAATTCTGGTATCAGTTTTTTGAGTTCGGTTGCATTGGCTTCTGTTAAGTTGGCAAATAACAGGCTCGCGTGCCCGTTACCCTGGTTTCGCAGTGCCTTGACTACATTTTTAACGCCTTTGGCTTTGAGTTCGTTAAGTAGTTTGATGGCGAGCTGCTCATCTTCGAAAATGCCGAAGGAAATAGCATTTTTCCATTTTTGTTCTTGTACGATGACAAGTTCATCTACACCAAGCGCTTTAAACTCAGCTATTTTGGCTTGTGCTTCTTGTGCAGTTTTTAATGGTGGCCGATAAACCCAGTAGCGTTTGGCTTGCTGCGGCGTTTCTTCTTTTACTGTGGCTGATAATGCTACAGCCGCAAGTGCCGATTGGGCACGGGCGATATTGCCAGCTGAAAAAATCCCCCATTCATAACATGCTGTTTTTGTTTGTGCTTCAAGTGAAGGCGAACTGATTAGTGGTATTGCGGCTTGTTTTTTGGGTAGGGCGTCTATTTCGGCCTGAGAGAGTAGCTGAATTTTATCCGGGCTAATTTCTGTCAGTTTGATTTCAGGTTTTCCGGGCAATATATAGCCGATATTGAAGTAGGCCAGCAAACCAAGGTTAATGAGTATTAATAACCAAAAAAAACGTTTCATTGCGCGTCACTTTATATTTTTTATTAAATGGTAATCAGGCTAAATCTATCTATATTCAAAATACACACATCGCTGTATTAATTTCAAATTGTTTAAGCTGAATACAGGGTTACCTTACGCAGTATTGTCCAGCAAACAAGGTTGGGTGTCTACCAAGCCGTCAATATCATCAATCCATAATAACCATAAAATAAAAATTGGTATATATAACCACATTAGTTATAATGGTATATCACCTATCATATCTGATAGGTGACAAAAGTGATTGACATGTGGTTTTTACGGTGCAATACTGAACTTAATTTATGGGAAGTTATCCCATAAATTAAGTGGGTGAAAATGTACAAATTCTGCCGGAAACGCTTTGTAAGTTATCCGCAGGGCGAGGCCAATGGCGATGAAGGCAACCTGCTCAGCCTGGAATTGCGTCATCGCTTTATTCCGCAGCTGCAAGGCGTGTTGTTCTATGATTACGGGCATGTGCGCATCAATCACAACGATTTTGCCGCTGGGGCCAATACTCGCACTATTGCTGGTGCCGGTATTGGTGTCAATGCATTATTGTTTAACCGCTTGCAGCTTAATAGTTACCTGGCATGGCGTACACAAGGCGGTATACCGCAGTCCGAGCCTGCCTCTGAGGAAAAAACACCGAGGTTCTGGGTGCAGTTGAGCGGGGAATTCTAGGCGTTATTGAGGCGGCAATTCGGATTGGTTAAAACAATCCAGCAAATACAAGCCTTTTAGAACCAGGTTGTCAACGATTACAGTCGGGTTTGTCACTGCATCAGTAAGATAACTTTGAATGATATGGGCATCTCCGCCACTCAGGATGATAAAAGGCGTTTGCCCACATCTTGTTTCTAATGCAGCGGCCATGCGTGCGATTGCGCCGGTGATTGCATTCAATGCCCCGGCATCAATGGCTTGCGCTGTTGATTTTGCAAAAATATTAACAGGCGTGTTTTCGCTGAATTCCCGCACTGTATTGTTAGCCGGTAGTTGTGCCGTGCCAAGGTTAAGGCTAGTCTGCATCAAGTTAACTCCGGGGAGTATCATGCCGCCAAGAAATTCGCCTTGCCGGCTGCTTCCCGATGCGCCATGCAGTGCGTCTATAGTAACTGCTGTCCCGATATTTACCACTACGCAGGCTGCGTGCTTCTTGTGCCAAGCAGCAATCAGTGAAGCCCAGCGATCTGTGCCCAGTGTTTCAGGCTTGGCGTACCTGTTGATGACATCGCACGCTTCGTTGCTGGCTTTTACCCATGTCACTGGCAGATGATGCGCTGCCAATAAATGCTCAAACTTTAAAGCGTGCGTTTTGCCGGCAACGTTGGAAATAATAACGCGTTCATAACCTAGCGATTCCGGGCTGAGATCAATGCTGGGTAACTGATCATTCATGCATACGCCATGCTGGGTGATTTCACCATGACGGTCAAATATCGCCCACTTGGTTCTGGTATTCCCGGCGTCAATGGTTAAAAGCATATTGTTCAGAGGCTACCGATTCAAGAATTGTAAAAGTTTGTCATATTCCCGGCGCTTGTGCAGACCAATGAAATGGCTAAAAATCAAGAGTTTAGTGTTTAAAGTATGCAGCGATTTGCAGCATTAATCTATTAATAACTGCATTCTACCACCAAGTATTTTGCGTCATGCCTGATGCGTGTTTTTCTACACTATCGAATTAAATCTGCACGGGGTTCAGGAGCCGCGCAGACTGATTTCACCGGATATAAAACGCTGCACA
>Ga0208627_1000463_pt1 | contig 12055 bp, 7 predicted proteins | sample LakWasMet13_LOW5_2_FD_183861 | JGI IMG/M metagenome (GOLD analysis project Ga0208627, IMG submission 183861) | Freshwater sediment methanotrophic microbial communities from Lake Washington under simulated oxygen tension - Sediment Metagenome... | ecosystem: Environmental > Aquatic > Freshwater >... | reverse complement strand
AGTAATCCGGGTCAGCTTTGCTGACTTTGCAGCGAGCATTCTGCCATGTAGTACATGCAGGCATAGGCGTTAATGTATAATTGCCTAATATGCGGGTGTAGTTCAATGGTAGAACGCTAGCTTCCCAAGCTCGATACGCGGGTTCGATTCCCGTCACCCGCTCCAATTTTTAAGCAGATATCAGTGGTAAACATTATGGCTAATCAGGCACCTCCTTCAGTAATGACTTTTGCTGGCACAGACCCAAGCGGCGGTGCAGGCCTGCAGGCTGATATTCTTACCTTTGCCAGTATTGGTTGCCATCCGCTTTCTGTAGTGACTGCAATTACTGCACAGGATACGGTAGGTGTAGATGGTGTATTGGCAATGGATGCTGACTGGGTGAATGATCAGGCGCGCGCGATTCTGGAAGATGTGCAGGTTTCCGCATTCAAGCTGGGTCTGCTGGGGTCGGTTGAAAATATTGCGGTGATTGCTGAAATTATGGCGGATTATCCTGATGTGCCGCTACTGATAGACCCTATCTTGACTTCAGGCCGCGGTGACGAGTTCACCAATGATGAAATGATGAGCGCGATGACAGAGCTGTTATTTCCGCAGGCCACACTGATTACGCCTAACAGCCTTGAAGCGCGCCGCTTTGCCTATGCGGATGAAACCGATGAGGTGGCATTGACGTCGCTGGATGACGCGGCCGGACGGTTGCTGGCAATGGGTAGCGAGTATGTGCTGATTACCGGTACGCATGAACGTACGCAGGAAGTGACAAATACGCTGTATGGTAACGACAGGCTGATTAAAACTTATAAATGGGAGCGCTTGCCAGGCAGCTATCATGGCTCCGGCTGCACCCTGACCAGTGCGATTGCGGCCTGCATGGCGCATGGACTGAGTATCGAAGAGGCAGTTCTGGAAGCGCAGGAATTTACGTGGCAGACTCTGAAAAATGGCTTCAGGCCTGGTATGGGTCAGTATATTCCTGACCGCATGTTCTGGGCGCGTGATGAGGAAGACCCGGTAATCAACCCTGGTGATGGCAGCGTAAAAGCGCACTAAAGGTCATTGATATGTCCGTACTGGTGCCTCATAAAATTCACGGCTTATATGCCGTAACTCCGGATGAGCAGGACACCGACGTGTTGCTCGCCAAAGTCGAGGCGGCGCTGCGCGGCGGCGTCAGTGTTTTGCAGTATCGCAACAAGCGCGCGGATCATAAGTTGCAAACGCAGCAGGCACGGGCTATTCTGCCTTTGTGCAGGCAATACCGGGTGCCATTCATTATTAATGATTCCATTAAACTTTGCCTGACGTTAGATGCAGATGGTGTACATTTAGGCGCAGATGACGGCAACTTAGCCGAAGCGCGCGACAGGCTGGGGGCGCATAAGATTTTGGGTGCCTCTTGTTATAACCGGCTGGATCTGGCTCTGGCCGCTGCAAATGCAGGTGCAGACTATGCTGCTTTTGGTGCGTGTTTTGCGTCTGGCACCAAGCCAAATGCACCGGTTGCCGCGTTAAGCCTGTTTGCTGAAGCCCGGCAGCTGGTGCAGATTCCTCTGGTTGCAATCGGCGGTATTACACTGGAAAATGCTGCGCGTGCAGCCGCCGCCGGTGCCGATGCCGTAGCCGTTGTGGGGGCCCTGTTTAATGCCGGCAATAGTCATGAATCAATTACGCAAGTAGCACGGGATTTCTCGCAAGTTTTTGATATGCATTAAATCGGCCGCTTTTTTTTCGTGAAATAATCTACCTTCACTTAAATGGGGGAAGTCTGTTATGGCCAAAGAATTATTTAATAATGGCAGCCATGTTTGTATAGTATTCAATGACTTGGCGGATAAGGCGTCCTCAGAGGCGGTGCAGTCCAATCAGTTTTTGATTGTTACAGACGGGCATGGTGCGTTGATTGATCCGGGCGGTAATATGACCTATAACGCCCTGATGGTTGGCATGGGGAAATATTTTAATTTCCGCAAGCTGGAATATATCCTGGCTTCACATCAGGATCCGGATATCGTGGCATCTATCAACAAGTGGATGATCGGTACCGAGTGCAAGGTTTTGGCACCAGCTATCTGGGAGCGTTTTTTGCCGCACTTCTGCGGTGTCGGCAATACGGATGACCGTATTATCGGTATTCCGGATGCCGGCATGAATATTCACCTTGGCAATACAGTCATCAAAGCATTGCCTGCGCACTTCCTGCATTCGGAAGGTAATTTCCAGTTTTATGATGTAGCTAGTAAAATCCTGTTTTCCGGAGATTTGGGCGCATCGCTGGTGTCGGCAGATTTGGCGGTTGAGCCTGTAACGGATTTCAATGCCCATTTGCCTGCCATGTTAGGCTTCCACAGAAGGTATATGACTTCGAATAAAGCCTGCCGCTTCTGGGCAAACATGGTGCGCACCATGGATATTGAATCTATCGTGCCGCAGCATGGCCGGCCATTTGTGGGCAAGGCGATGGTAAACCAGTTCATTTCATGGATAGAAGGTCTCGAGTGCGGGATCGATTTAATGACGCAAGACAATTACAAGGTACCCTGAAAGACAATTTATGACATCTAAGAGCCAGCAGTTATTTGAAAAATCGCAACAACTTATTCCCGGTGGTGTGAATTCACCAGTACGTGCTTTCCGCAGTGTAGGCGGTACGCCGGTTTTTTTCAAAAAAGGGCTGGGTTCCAGATTATGGGATGTGGACGGTAAGGAATATATCGACTACATCAACTCATGGGGGCCGATGATTTTAGGTCACGCCCACCCTGAAGTCATTAAGGCTGTGCAGGAAGTCGCTGCAAACAGCTTGTCATTTGGTGCGCCGACCGGGCTGGAGCTCGAAATAGCCGAGCTGATTAATACGCTGGTGCCGAGCATGGAGCAAGTGCGCCTGGTGAGCAGCGGTACCGAAGCGACAATGAGTGCGATTCGCGTTGCACGCGGTTTTACCGGTCGAAACAAGCTGGTCAAGTTTGAGGGTTGCTATCATGGTCACTCAGATGCGCTGCTGGTGAAAGCCGGTTCTGGCTTGCTTACATTCGGCGAGCCTAGTTCTGCAGGGGTGCCGGCGGAAGTAGCTGCACATACCCTGACGCTTGAATATAACAATACGCAGCAGCTGAAAGAGTTGTTTGCATCGGCTGGCAACGAAATTGCCTGTGTGATCATTGAGCCGGTAGTCGGCAATATGAATCTGGTTGTGCCGCACATGGAGTTTTTGCAAACGCTGCGCGAGTTGTGTACCGAGCATGGCGCGGTATTGATTTTTGATGAAGTGATGACCGGTTTCCGTGTACATCTTGGCGGTGCGCAGGCCTTGTACAACATCAAGCCTGATATCACTACGCTGGGTAAAGTCATCGGCGGTGGTTTGCCGGTAGGCGCCTTTGGCGGCCGCAAGGATATTATGCAGTGCCTGGCGCCTTTGGGTGCGGTGTATCAGGCCGGCACGCTATCGGGTAATCCGGTTGCTGTGACTGCGGGGCTGGCAACGTTGAAGTTGCTGCAGGCGCCTGATTTTCATGCGAAGCTGGCTGCACAGACTAAAAAACTGGTGGATGGTTTGGTGGCTGCAGCAAAAGAGGCCGGCGTGGTGTTCAGCGCGCAAAGCGTAGGCGGCATGTTTGGCCTGTATTTCAGCGAGAAGTGCCCGACCAGCTTTGCAGAAGTGATGCAATCCGATAAAGAAAGCTTTAATCGGTTCTTCCATCTGATGCTGGATGCGGGTATTTATCTGGCACCTTCCGCTTTTGAGGCGGGGTTTGTATCTGCGGCACATACCGATGCCGATATTGCGATCACAATCAATGCAGCAAAAGAGGCTTTTAAGGCTATTGCACCAAAATAATGCATAAATGGGCGATTCGGATCTGATTGAATCGCCTGTCCCCGGCTTTCTGCCTGAGTAATAAGACGCTTTAAACTCTTAATAACCTGTTGTATTAACAACAGTAATTTATCACGCCTGTTGCAAGTACCCATCGATATGCAGTAAAGTAGCGAAGTTTTCGCTTGGCACATTTTGGTGCGTTGCACCAAAATGGCATTCCCATTATGGTGCAACTATCCAGGCTTGCAGTTTGTCTACACGCAGACGGGCTGATGTCACAGCAGATAATTCATATCATAAACAAAGCGTTAATGCTGGTTGGCTATCAGTATTAATATCGATGAAGGGAATAAGCGCATGCCATATGTAGCAGATACTATTGCCAGACTGAAAAAGTCCGGCCCTGCAGAGTTCGAGTTTTATCAGGCAGTTGATGAGGTTTTAACTTCACTGCGTCCATTGCTGGATAAAAATCCAAAATACAGAAAACACAGCATTATTGAGCGTATCGTGGAGCCGGAGCGCCAGATCATGTTCCGTGTGGCATGGATCGACGATAAAGGCCATGTTCAGGTCAACAAAGGCTACCGTATTCAGTTTAACTCGGCAATTGGCCCTTACAAAGGCGGTATCCGTTTTCATCCAAGCGTTTATGGCGGCATTATTAAGTTCCTCGGTTTCGAGCAGATATTCAAGAATTCGCTGACTGGTTTGGCGATCGGCGGCGGTAAAGGCGGTAGTGATTTTGACCCTAAGGGTAAGTCAGATAACGAGATCATGCGTTTCTGTCAGTCATTCATGACTGAGCTGTATCGTTACATCGGCCCGACAACTGACGTGCCTGCCGGTGATATTGGTGTGGGCGGCCGTGAAATCGGTTATATGTATGGGCAATACAAGCGTTTAACTGGTAACTTTGACGGTGTGCTAACGGGTAAGAAAATCCCTTGGGGTGGCTCATTGGCGCGTACGGAAGCGACTGGTTATGGCTCTGTCTACTTTGCGCAAAATATGATGCAAGGCCGTGGTGATACATTGGAAGGTAAAAGCTGTGTAGTGTCCGGTGCCGGTAATGTCGCTATCTATACTATCCAGAAACTGTACCAGTTGGGTGCAAAGCCGGTGACATGCAGTGATTCGCGCGGCATGGTTTATCATGAAAAAGGCATTGACTTGGCTACGCTCAAGCAGATTAAGGAAGTGGAAGGCACTTGCCTGTCTAAATACGTTGAGCATCACCCGGATGCGAAATATACCGCGGTGGCTGATTATCCGGCCGGTCGAAATCACGTATATTCAGTGCCATGTCAGGCGGCTTTCCCAAGTGCAACACAGAATGAGCTTAATGCTGCGGATGCCGAAGTTTTGCTGAAAAACGGCTGTGTATGCATTTCCGAAGGTGCAAACATGCCATCTACGCCGGAAGCGGTTGAGAAGTTCCTGAAGGCCGGCATTGCTTACGGCCCAGGTAAGGCGGCTAATGCGGGGGGTGTTGCAACCAGCCAGTTGGAAATGGCGCAGAACGGAAGTATGCAGCAGTGGACGTTTGAAGAGGTTGACGGCAAGCTGTTTAACATTATGAAAAACATCTACGGCAGTGCAAGTGAGGCGGCTAAAGAGTTCGGTGAGCCAACCAATCTGGTATTGGGGGCTAATATTGCCGGTTTCCGCAAGGTTGCAGATGCGATGATAGATCAGGGTGTAATGTAGTCCATGATGGCTTGTGAGCATTCACTGTAGAAAAACCCCGCAACGTCAGTCGCGGGGTTTTTTTTGCACTATAACTGTGCGTAATTGATGGTATTCATGCCTGTATGGCGGTAATGTCGATGTGTGAATTACCTTTATCAGTCATGGCGTTGTAAATAAAATTGACTAAATATGGAACTAGGTACAAAGTACATTTTATTAAGATTGGGGGCACTCTACTTTTGCTCTATTGTGGTGCATTTTTTTGCAATTATGCACAATGACAGTGCATTTTAGAATCTGCTGCATTTTCAGGAGCTCCATTTTTCTCGGTATATGGCAACGTTTGGTTGCATAAGTAATTGATTCATAATGACACTTGATAATATTTGTAACAATTTGTAAATTGCAAGGCATCTTGCATGGTTTTTGCTTATTTGTATTCCCACCGATAATTGATTCGGTGGCGAGTTAAATGCACGAATGAGTAAGCTAAACATAGGGGTAGAAGATTGATGGACCAAGCATTAAATCAGACAAGTGCGTTAGCACCAGCACTAACCGCACCACAACAACAGGGCATGTATAGCCCGAGTAACGAACGCGACGCCTGTGGCGTAGGGTTTGTAGCGCATATCAAAGGTAAAAAGAGCCATGATATTGTGCAAAAAGGGTTGGAATTACTCACTAACCTGACTCACCGTGGTGCAACTGGTTACGATCCTAAGCTCGGCGATGGCGCCGGTTTGCTCATGCAGATGCCAGATGCTTTTATGCGTAAAGAGGCAGCAGCACTTAACATCACGTTACCGGCTGCCGGGCAGTATGCTGTCGGTAATGTGTTTTTACCGCAAAATACAAGCAACCGCGCGGCATGTGAAGCATTGTTTACAAAAATTATTGCAGAAGAAAACCAGACAGAATTAGGCTGGCGCGATGTGCCGGTTGATAACAGCAATATCGCGCAGGCAGCTCGTGATGTAGAGCCAACGATGCGTCAGGTATTGATTGCCAGTGCACAAGCAGGCAGCGCCGACTTTGATCAGGCTGTGTTTGAGCGTAAATTATTCGTAATCCGTAAACGTATCGAGCATGCAGTGCGTGACCTCGAGCTGAAGGATAACGCAGCGTTCTACATGCCGTCATTGTCTTCACGTACCATTGTTTATAAAGGCATGCTGCTGGCAAATGAAGTCGGCGTTTATTATAAAGATCTGAATGATCCTAGCCTGGTGTCAGCTTTGGCTTTGGTACACCAGCGTTTTTCAACCAACACTTTCCCGGCCTGGGATCTTGCCCACCCTTTCCGTATGATTGCACATAACGGTGAAATCAATACGGTACAAGGCAACGTGAACTGGATGGCAGCACGCCACGAAGCGATGCGTTCAACCCTGATCGGCGAGGATCTGGAAAAATTGTGGCCATTGATTGTTGATGGCCAGTCTGACTCAGCATGCTTTGATAACTGCCTGGAATTACTGGTGGCTGGCGGTTACAGCTTGCCGCACGCGATGATGATGTTGATTCCGGAAGCATGGTCAAGCAACAACATGATGGATGAAGACCGCCGTGCGTTCTATGAGTATCACGCTGCATTGATGGAGCCATGGGATGGCCCGGCCGCAGTGGCATTTACCGACGGCAGCATGATCGGTGCAACGCTGGATCGTAACGGTTTGCGTCCGGCACGTTACCTGGTAACGGATGATGACCTAGTCATGATGGCTTCTGAAATGGGCGTGCTCACATTCCCGCAAGAGAAAATCGTTAAGAAATGGCGCCTGGAGCCAGGCAGAATGCTGCTCATCGATACGGTACAAGGCCGCATCATTGATGACGCCGAAGTGAAAAATGCTTTGGCAACAGCCAAGCCTTACAAGCAATGGATCGAGCAGTCACGCTACTTCCTGTCCGATATGCCTAAAGTTGAGAGCGGCCTGGAGTTGAACGCCAGCCTGCTAGATACGCAGCAGGCTTTTGGCTACACACAGGAAGACATTAAATTTATATTGCAGCCTATCGTGCAGAACGGCGAAGAAGGTGCCGGCTCTATGGGTAACGATGCTGCATTGCCAGTATTGTCAGCCCGTCCTAAAGTGCTCTACAACTACTTCAAGCAGCTGTTTGCGCAGGTCACCAACCCGCCTATCGACCCGATCCGTGAAGAGCTGGTAATGTCACTGGTGACCTTTATTGGCCCGAAACCAAACCTGCTCGGTATTGAAGAAACCACGCCGCCTATGCGTCTGGAAGCCAGCCAGCCGGTATTGATGCTGGACGAACTGGAGCAATTGAAGTCGATTGCTACGCTGACCAATAATCAATATAAATCATTGGTATTGGATATCACCTACCCTGCGCAAGAAGGTAAAGCGGGTGTGGCAACAGCATTGCAGCGCCTGACTAAAGCTGCCGAAAAAGCAGTGCAGGATGGCTTTAACATTCTGATTCTTTCAGACCGCGGCATGAATGCTGAACGTGTGGCGATTCCAGCACTGCTGGCATGTTCTGCAACGCATGAACATTTGGTTCGCGCCGGTTTAAGAACCAGCGCCGGTTTGGTGGTGGATACCGGTTCAGCACGTGAAGTACATCATTTTGCGCTGTTAGCTGGTTACGGCGCTGAGGCCGTTTGCCCATGGCTGACCTTTGAAACCATCAAAGGCATGTCTGATGATAGCTACAAGGCCAGCAAAAACTTTGTTAAAGCAGTTGGCAAAGGTCTTTATAAAGTCATGTCCAAGATGGGTATCTCTACTTATCAGTCTTACTGTGGCGGCCAGAGATTCGAAGCTATTGGTTTAAACAGCAGCTTTGTGGCGCAGTACTTTACCGGTACCGCTACCAATATTGAAGGCATTGGCCTCGATGAAGTGGCTGAAGAGGCAGTACGTTTACACACGTCTGCATTCGGCACTGACCCGGTGCTGGCTAACAGCCTGGATGCTGGCGGTGAATATGCGTTCCGTGTGCGCGGTGAAGAACACACCTGGACACCGGAATCAATCGCCAAGCTGCAAAATGCTACACGTACCGGCAAATTCGATACATATAAAGAGTACGCAAAACTGATCAATGACCAGACACGCCGTCACATGACATTGCGCGGCCTGTTTGAAATCAAACATGCAGCAACAGCAATTCCATTAGAGTCTGTAGAACCGGCTAAAGACATCGTGAAGCGTTTTGCAACCGGTGCGATGTCGCTGGGTTCGATTTCTACCGAAGCACATGCAACGCTGGCAATTGCCATGAACCGTATCGGCGGTAAGTCCAATACTGGTGAGGGTGGTGAAGATGCTAAACGCTTCATCCCGGTGGCTAATGCAACCACGATGGCAGCTGTGATCGGTGAAAAGCAGATTGAGCGAGATATTCCGCTTAAGGCAGGCGACTCCATGCGCTCTGCAATCAAGCAAGTAGCGTCAGGCCGCTTCGGTGTAACAGCAGAATACCTGGCAAATGCAGACCAGATCCAGATCAAAATGGCTCAGGGTGCAAAACCAGGTGAAGGCGGTCAGTTACCGGGCCATAAAGTTTCAGAGTACATCGCCAAGTTGCGTTTCTCTGTACCAGGCGTTGGGTTGATCTCACCTCCTCCGCACCATGATATTTATTCGATTGAAGATTTGGCACAGCTGATTCATGACCTGAAAAATGCCAACCCTAAAGCGTCAATCTCCGTGAAACTGGTTTCTGAAACCGGTGTGGGTACTGTGGCTGCAGGCGTGGCAAAAGCCAAGTCTGACCACATTGTGATCGCAGGTCACGACGGCGGTACCGGTGCTTCACCGATTTCATCTGTAAAACACGCAGGTACGCCATGGGAGCTGGGCTTGTCTGAAGCGCAGCAAACTTTGGTATTGAATCAATTACGCGGCCGCGTAGTGCTGCAGGTCGATGGCCAGATTAAAACCGGCCGCGATGTGGTGATCGGTGCCTTGTTAGGTGCTGATGAGTTCGGTTTTGCTACGGCGCCGCTGGTGGTTGAAGGCTGTATCATGATGCGTAAGTGTCACCTGAACACCTGCCCGGTAGGCGTGGCGACACAAGACCCTGAACTGCGTAAGCGTTTCACAGGCCAGCCAGAGCATGTGGTGAACTATTTCTTCTTTGTCGCTGAAGAAGTGCGTGAATACATGGCTGCGATGGGCATCGCGAAATTTGCAGACTTGATCGGCCGTGCTGATTTACTCGACACTCAAGCCGGTATCGATCATTGGAAGATCAATGGCCTGGATTTCAGCAAAGTGTTCCATCAGCCGGATATGCCAGCCAGCGTTTCACGTAAGAACAATGACGTGCAGGATCATGGCCTGGTGAATGCGTTGGATAACAAACTGGTAGCCCTTGCCCAGCCTGCGCTGGAAAAAGGCGAAAAAGTAGTGATGGATATCGCCATCACCAATACCAACCGTACTGTGGGCACGATGCTGTCTAACCAGATTGCTACACGTTACGGCAACACAGGTTTGCCTGATGATACGATCCATGTGAACTTCACAGGTACATCCGGCCAGAGTTTCTCAGCATTCCTGGCTAAAGGCATCACTTTCAGCCTGACCGGCGAAGGTAACGACTATGTAGGCAAAGGCCTGTGCGGCGGCCGTATCGTCATTAAGCCACCTAAGGCATTCCGCGGTATTTCGCATCAGAACATCATTGTCGGTAATGCGGTGATGTACGGTGCGACAACCGGCGAGAGTTATTTCAGCGGCGTGGCAGGTGAGCGTTTCTGCGTACGTAACTCAGGTGCCTCTGCTGTAGTTGAAGGCGTAGGTAACCATGGTTGTGAGTACATGACCGGCGGTACAGTGGTCGTGCTGGGCGTAACCGGCCAGAACTTCGCGGCAGGCATGAGCGGTGGCGTTGCGTATGTTTACGATGAAGATGGCCTGTTCGGCAAACGCTGCAATATGGGCATGGTCTCACTCGAAAAAGTGGAGCACGCAGTCAATGTGGCAGCGAATGCTGTACAGCATCTTGACCAGCCGGATGAAGTTACTTTGCTTGCCTTGATCAACAAGCACGCAGAATATACCGATAGCGGCCGCGCAAAAGCGATACTTGCTGACTGGGAAAACGCGCGTGGCAAGTTTGTTAAAGTAATGCCAAACGAATACAAACGCGCTTTGATCGAGATGGCTGAAGACAAGGCATTAATCGCTGCCTGAGTGTTGTTTTAATTAAGTGGCTTTCAATAAGTCACTTTTTATAGAAAAAAGTAAAGAGACTCTCTCTTATAGGAAAAGGCTTTATAGTATGGGTAAAGTAACAGGCTTTATGGAATTTAAACGACTTTCGGAGGCTAATCTGCCGGTTCCGGAACGCGTTAAAAATTACAAAGAATTTGTATTGCATCTGACTGATGATCAGGCCAAGCAACAGGGCGCGCGCTGTATGGATTGCGGTATTCCGTTCTGTACCACCGGCTGCCCGATCAATAACATCATTCCTGACTGGAATGATCTGGTTTACCACCAGGATTGGCACAGTGCAATTGATGTATTGCATTCAACCAATAACTTCCCCGAGTTTACCGGCCGCATCTGCCCTGCCCCCTGCGAGGCAGCATGTACCCTGAACATTAATGATGACGCGGTTGGTATTAAATCTATCGAACATGCGATCATTGATAAAGCCTGGGAAAATGATTGGGTAAAACCACAGATTAACCCGAATAAAACGGGTAAAAAAGTAGCGGTTGTCGGTTCTGGCCCTGCGGGTCTGGCTGCAGCACAACAGCTGGCGCGCGCCGGTCATAGCGTAGTGGTGCTGGAAAAAAACAGCCGTATCGGCGGTTTGCTGCGTTACGGTATTCCTGACTTTAAAATGGAAAAATCCCATATCGACCGCCGCATGGTGCAAATGCAGGCTGAAGGCGTTGAGTTCCGCGTCAACCAGCATGTCGGTGACAATGTAAATGCTGATGACGTGCTGGCTGAGTTCGATGCTGTGGTGCTGGCAGCCGGTGCCGAGCAGCCGCGCGATTTGCCGGTAACTGGCCGCGAGCTGGATGGCGTGCATTTTGCAATGGACTTCCTGACGCCACAGAATAAAGTGGTTGCAGGTGATGTTGTTCCGGACCAGATCAAAGCTACCGGCAAGCATGTGGTCGTGATTGGCGGCGGTGATACAGGTTCTGACTGCGTAGGTACTTCAAACCGCCATGGCGCGCTGAGCATTGCCCAGTTTGAATTGATGCCGCAACCGCCGGAAAAAGAGAACAAAGATCTGGTATGGCCAAACTGGCCGCTCAAGCTGCGTACCTCAAGCTCTCATGAAGAAGGTGCAAATCGCGACTGGTCTGTGACTACCAAAGAATTGATTGGCGAGAACGGTAAAGTGGTGGCACTCAAAGCGGCACGTGTAGAGTGGAAAGATGGCAAGATGAGCGAAGTTCCTGGCTCGGAATTCACAATGCCGGCTGACCTGGTGTTTTTAGCCATGGGCTTTGTGTCACCAGTGCAAAAGCTGCTGGAAGTATTCGGTGTTGAGAAAGACCAGCGCGGTAATGCGAAAGCCACTACTGAT
>Ga0208627_1000462_pt1 | contig 12066 bp, 14 predicted proteins | sample LakWasMet13_LOW5_2_FD_183861 | JGI IMG/M metagenome (GOLD analysis project Ga0208627, IMG submission 183861) | Freshwater sediment methanotrophic microbial communities from Lake Washington under simulated oxygen tension - Sediment Metagenome... | ecosystem: Environmental > Aquatic > Freshwater >... | reverse complement strand
TGAGGCACAATCATTTATTCACCTTTGAGACAAGGGGCAAGTAATGAAATTCAAATTCTGGGGCGTAAGAGGTTCTATCCCGACGCCGGGCCCTCGCACTGTTAAATACGGCGGCAATACTACCTGTATTGAAATCAGGACTGACGATAACGACTTAATCATTCTTGATGCCGGCACCGGCATACACGCATTGGCGCAGGGCTTGTTAAAAGAAATGCCTATTCATGCCAATATTTTCATCACCCACACGCATTGGGATCACATTCAGGGCTTACCGTTTTTCACCCCGATATTTATTGCCAATAATCGCATCACTATTTACGGCAGTCAGGATCCAGTCACCAGCGAAGGCATTAGCCGGGCACTGACCGTACAACTGCAATACAGCTTTTTCCCGATACGCGAGGCCCAGCTCAATGCGCGTGTCGAATATAAAACCCTCATTCCAGGCGTTCCGATTAACATTGGCAAGGCCACCGTGACGCCGATAGTGCTCAGCCACCCGGTACTCAATTTTGGTTATCGTGTTGATTGCGACGGACAATCGCTATTTTTTACCGGCGACTACGAGCCTGAGCTAAATATCTATAGTCCTGAAGACGAGGAATATGAGCAATTTCAAATGTTAATTGAGGAAAAATGGCAGGAAGTCGTCACCGCGATGGCGAATGTTGATGCGCTAATTGTCGACTCCTCTTACACCGACAGCGAATACGCATCAAAGCGAGGCTGGGGGCACGGGACTTATACATCGGCGATCCAACTGGCAACAGCCGCCAAGGTGAAAAAACTATTTTTCACCCATCATGAACCGACCCGGACCGATGCGGATCTGGATGCTATTTATCAAACCTTATTGCAGCAATATCCAGCGGTCGGCTTTGACTTCGAGTTAGCTCAAGAAGGGTTTGAAATTCCGCTTTGATCATCTTGAAATGGCTTAAACAAACGATCAAGTGCCGCATGCACTTCATCAATGCCGGTCTTTTTTAATGCTGAAAACAACTGGATAGTCACTGGAAAACTGACATGACTAAGCTCGCGTTGCACTTGTAATAAAGTATTTTTAGACGCGCCGTAAGCCAATTTATCGGCTTTAGTTAACAGCACATGCAGCGGCAAGCCTGTGTGTTCACACCACTCAACCATTTTCCAATCAAACTCAGTCAATGGATGACGCACGTCCATTACCAAAATAATTGCACATAAAGATTTGCGCTGGGTGAGATACGTTTCCATCAATTCATGCCATTTTTTCTTCACTTCTAACGGCACTTTTGCATAACCATAACCTGGCAAATCGACAAACCGTTGTCGCTCATTAATTTCAAAAAAGTTGAGCATTTGCGTTCTGCCTGGCGTTTTACTAATTCTGGCCAAAGAATTTTGCCGCGTCAGCGTATTAATCGCGCTAGATTTCCCAGCATTGGAGCGCCCGGCAAATGCCACTTCCAGCCCTTGGTCTGGCGGCGTATCCTTAAGGTGTGGCGAACTATTAATAAATTTTGCTTGGATGTAGATTGGATTCATCGCTGTCTCGCTTAGCTGTGTCAATTAGAGTAGAATTCGGCCACAATTTGGCGGCCATGTATCGACACAGGCTACCATAACTGATCATATTATTCCGAAGGGGAACCTGATGAAGAACCATCTGCTGGCACTTTCAATCACTCTGGCACTGACCAGTGTATCAAGCCTTGTCCAAGCTCAAGGCAATATTGCCGCCGGCAAACAAAAGGCCGCCGCTTGCGGAGCCTGTCATGGTGAAGATGGCAATAGCTTGATCTCAACATTTCCAAAGCTTGCTCAACAACACGGTTCTTATCTAACTCAACAGCTTCGTGCTTTTAAAGAAGGCGTCCGCAAAAATGCCGTTATGTCGCCATTAGCTATGGCCTTATCAGACGAAGATATGGCTGACATTGCCGAATATTATGCAGCACAAAAAGTGTCTGCCAATGCGGAACCTACCCTTCCGCCTAGTGATGATGACGATGTCAAAGCGGAAGATGGCGCGGCCAAAAAACCTGCCACTATCGAAACACTATTAACACAAGGCGGCAATTTGTACCGCAATGGTGACATTCCTAGAGCAGTTTCCGCATGCATCGCTTGCCACGGCCCTTATGGAGAAGGCAACAAGCCGGCTTCTTTCCCAGCGTTAAAATCACAGCATGCTGATTACCTCATCAAAGCACTTAGTGATTTCAAATCTGATGAACGCAGTAACAATCCAGAAAATATCATGCACATGATCGCTAAAAAAATGACGGATGAAGAAATCAAAGCCGTCTCATACAAAATATCGACCATGAAATAATTGTGCAGCCTTAGCATCAATCAATAGATCAGGAGAATTTAACAATGTACAAAAAAATCATAGCGTCGGCATTGTTCACCCTAATGCTTAGCTTTACCTCGATAATCAATGCCGAAACTCTCGGCTATGAAGCCGTAACACCCGCACAACCAACCAAAAATACCGACAAGATCGAGGTCATTGAATTTTTTTGGTATGGTTGCCCGCATTGTTATAGCTTTGAGCCTTTCTTATCAAAATGGGCCAAGACGCTGCCTAAGAATGTTGAATTTATCCGCCAGCCAGCAGTATTTAGCGAACTGTGGGGCAAACACGCCAAGGCTTATTTCACCGCCGAAGCGCTGGGTGTAGTCGACAAAGTCCATACAGATCTTTTTGATGCCGTGCAAGCCAAGCAATCCCTTGAAACAGAAGATGAATTGGCTAAATTTTTTGCCGCTCATGGTGTAAAGGAAAGCGATTTTCGCACTAACTACAATTCATTTTTAGTCGATGCCAAAATGCGTCAAGCTAAAACCATGGCCGCCCGTTATGGCGTTAATGGCGTCCCGGCCATCATCGTCAATGGCAAATACAGAACTAATGCCACGCTGGCTGGTTCACAAGAAAAAATGATTGATGTCATCAATCAACTAATCAAACAAGAAAGTAGCGCTAAATAATTACTAACGACATAACGACCTACTATTGACGCTGCCGGATTTAATATGTTTTTCTCAAAAAAAGAAGTTGATGACAAAGACAAGTGGCGGGAAAAATACCTGGAGCTGCTGGATGAGCAAGAACAAGCCGATAAAGGCCGTCAAGAGCACGAACAACTATTGTGTCGGGCCATTATCCGCTTGTCGATTGCAGCCACTGGCTTTGACCGCCAATTAGATCCGCATTTAAAACGCATCAGAGAACAGTTAAAAGTTGGCATTGATAGCCATAAACTCAAAGCTGAGCTGGAAAACTTTACCCAAGCCGTCGCGCAGCTACAAAGCACGCCTCCCCAAAATCATCAGTTGGATGCTGGATTGCTGATTGATTTTTTACTGCAGCAATATTCTTCTCCAATCCATCAACACTTACTGCACAGCGCAAAAAAACAAGCTGAAGACAACCAGTTTGAAAACACCAATCAGCTTTTCAGCACCTTACTGAATGCACTGGAATCAGAGCATCAAACAAGCCCTATTGACGGTCTTATTAATAGCCATATCGATACAGAAATTGTCAGCAGGCAATTACTGCACCTGCTTGAAGGCATCAAAATTCCTGGGGTCTTTGAAAGACAAGCACAAACGGTCAAACAATTATTAATTGAGTCGTCTCAATCCACGGAGATTTTTGAACCGGTACTCAATAAATCCGTCGATTTACTGCTGAAAATTACCCAATACAATCAAGCAGAACAACAAGATGTCGACAAATTTCTGGGCGCGTTAACCGATAAGCTCGCGGAAGTCAGTTTAGCGTTGCTTGGTGTCAGTTCAGTTGCGACGGAAACGGCAGAAAGCCGCAGTCATCACGACCAGTCAGTCACTGCGCAAATGCAGCAGCTACAAGCCAATTCAGCCAGCGCTACTTCGCTAGAGCCTTTAAAAGCGGCAATTACTGAACGCTTGACAACAATTACCCAGGAAATTCAGCGTCATAGTGAAACCGAACAATCACTAAGACAAAAAACTCAACAGCAACTAGAAGATCTAAACGGCAGAATTGCTAACATGGAATCAGAGTCTTCTGAACTCAAATCCAAGTTAATTCTCGCCAACAATCAAGCTTTTAGAGATTCACTTACGGGCTTACCCAACCGCACCGCTTACAACGAGCGCCTAGAAGCAGAAATAGCGCGCTGGAAACGTTATCAGGCACCGCTCAGTTTGATAGTTTGGGATGTTGATCACTTTAAGCGCATTAACGACACTTACGGCCACAAGGCTGGCGATAAAGTGTTGTTATTAATTGCCAGACAGCTGTCTGCCCACTCTCGCGAAACTGATTTTATTTCACGCTTTGGCGGTGAAGAATTCACCATGTTGCTGCCGAATACCAACAAAGAATCGGCATTAATATTAGCCAATCAATTACGGGCAACGATTGAAAAAACCGGCTTTAATTCCAACGGTAGTGCAGTGGTAGTCACTATCTCTTGCGGTATTGCCGATTTTCATCCCGGCGATGACGACGAAACTGTATTTGAACGCGCTGACAAAGCGCTTTATCAGGCTAAACAGCAAGGCCGAAACCAATGCTGTTTAGGGTAAATCACACGCTAAAACCGCTTACCAAATCAAATCGTCAGGAATCTGAAAAGCCGCATAGGCATCTTCTGAGTCAGCGGCATTATTAGCTTGCTGATTAAAAACGATAACGCTGCCGGCATCACGATCCAGTATTTTTTGGGCCACTTCGGCAGACACCACCTCATAGGCCGCCGCTAGCTTAACAATTGCGACACGTCCCTGAATAATCTGTTCGCGCATCTCGTTGGCAACGTATACAGTTTTAATCTTGTTATTGTCGTTAAAATTGTAAGCCAGCCCATTCTCGTTTTTGGGTTGCCGATTCAGCTCAATCAGCTGTTTAACTTGGGCGGCTAATTGCTTTTGCTCATCCTGCAACTTGCGCAACTGATTAAGCTCTTTGTCCCTGGCTATTTTTTCAGCTTGAGCTTGTTCAGCCAGCAATTTCGTTTCATCCACCACAACGACGTTATTTTTTTGCTGCTGCTTCGTTTGCTTGTGTTTATCAGTTTTAATCGTCTTAGCTTTGGCACTGCTTACTAAACCTGACTTTAACAACTGATCTTGTAAAGATAATTTTTGCTTACTCATAAAAAGGTCCAAATACTGAGAAAAACAGCGTAGCTGCTGATGCACCATTCTACACATGACTATTGGTAGATGGAAAAATCCGTAGCTCAAAATTAAACCAGTCTGTACTACTCGATGCGCAGTACGAAGAGCCTCTACCTCCGATTCATTCGGGAGCATTAATAGCCCTCATGCTTTAATTTTATTAAAACAATTTGCAGTAACAGTGATTTTAAGCGCTTACTGCAAAACTCACACAACGCCATTCATTTTTTAGTGGTTAACTTTTTAACCGTTTTATCAAAATCACTTTCAAAATTACGATCTTGCATCACCCTGAATTTTTCATACGCTGAGATTCATGGAATGCACCGAACCGGAGTCGGAAGGTGCGTGAATCTTAGTCGCCGGTAGCTATATCGTTCCGGCGTTTTTTCGAGCACGCTGTTTGCGATGGAAAAATGCAATCGGTCGATGCCGATAGCGTAACGTCATTGCTGCGATGTTTAGCCACCTTGTCGTGGCTAAACGATATTGGAGCAGGACAGCCGGGGCTTGCGTAGCAATCTAACCGTCGCTAAGTTTTGATGATTTCACGCAGGAGCAAGGAAATTACCCTTCAAAACTTAGCGACTCGCTTGTTCCCATAAATGATTATGAATGATGCAATCACGTAGGATGTAGATCTCAGATAGCTCATTTACATATGGGAAATTTTGATACAGCTTGGGAAGATATTTAACAACTGAGGTTTTATCTATGTCCTTCTGGTCCGCTTTCCGAATATACCGTACTCGCATCACGAATGACTCAAGACAAGCAACTGCCAAAAGACAGATTGACACAGAAAAGCCGTTTACATAAACACCTGATTGAACATCACTCTGCAACTCTTCGAATTTTTCAAGTCTCTCAAGCAGGACGCATATTGGTTCAAAATAATTACTCCCAATTATTGTTACAACGCCATCCTTCACAAAGCCCCCAACAACCTCTTATAAATCCCCCCAAAACTCCCATTGCTCATCAATACAAAATGCCCGCCAACCGGGGCTTCAAGTTTAAGTATGGCAATAATCTCATCCAGCGTCTGGCTGATTTTGATGTTGCCGCCGTACTTTGTCAGCGCGGATAAATCCCAATCCAAGTGTTCCGGCTGATAGATGATGGCCAAATCGGCGGCGGCTAGCGAGTGGGCCAGGGTTTCGGTGTGGACGCCCATACGCATGGTGTTCGAGCGCGGTTCGACGATGGCGATGATGCGCTCGGTGCCGACTTGTTTGCGCAGGCCGTCCAGGGTGGTGGCGATGGCGGTGGGGTGATGGGCGAAATCGTCGTATATGGTGACGCCGCCAATGTTTGCGATGACTTCCATGCGGCGTTTGACATTTCTGAATGCGGCCAAGGCCTTGATGGCATCAGACGGCAATATACCGACATGTTTGGCGGCGACGATGGCGGACAAGGCATTGTAAACGTTGTGGTCGCCGGTTAATGACCAATCGACGATGCCTTGGTTTTCATTGTTAAACAACACGTTAAACTGGCTGCCGTCAGCGTTGATCAGTTCGGCATTCCATTCGGCTTGACCATTGATCGAAGTTAATTGTACCGGCGTCCAGCAGCCCATCGCCAGTACATCATTAATATTGGCATCGTTTGCCGGGGAGATAATCAGTCCAATGCCGGGCACGGTTCTGATCAGATGATGAAATTGTTTTTTGATGGCGTCCAGGTCGGGAAAAATGTCAGCGTGGTCGAATTCCAGATTGTTCAATATCGCGGTACGTGGCCGATAATGGACGAATTTGGAACGTTTATCGAAAAATGCTGAATCGTATTCATCGGCTTCAATGACAAAAAAATCCGATTCGCCGAGGCGTGCGGAAATACCAAAATTTAGCGGAATGCCGCCGATTAAAAAACCGGGGTTAAAGCCCTGATGCTCCAGAATCCAGCTCAACATGCTGGTGGTGGTGGTTTTACCGTGGGTACCGGCAACGCCCAATACCCATTTATTTTGCAGCACATGTTCGGCCAGCCATTGCGGGCCGGAAACATAGTTAAGGCCTTTGTTAAGCACGGCTTCGACTTCCGGATTGCCGCGCGACAGCGCATTACCGATGACCACCAAGTCCGGGTTGCAATCGAGATTTTCCGCGCGATAGCCTTCCATTAACTGAATACCCTGTTCCTGCAATTGGGTGCTCATCGGCGGGTAAACGTTTTGGTCGGAGCCGCTGACTTCGTAGCCGAGTTGTCTGGCGATGACGGCAAGGCCGCCCATGAAGGTGCCGCAAATGCCTAAGATGTGAATGTGCAAGGTGATTTCCTAATGTGTTGAAATTTGGGATAGTGCTTTGACAGGCTCAGCACGAACGGTTTTGGCATCAATGTAAGTTACGTTCGTGGAGAGCCTGTCGAACCATGGTCGTAACTTATTTTTTCTCAGCCGGTTTGGCTGCGGCCGGATCTGCTGGTTTATCACCCGGTTTAGCTTCGGCGCCTTCTTTAGGTGGCGCGGCTTCTTCAATCGGCACTTGCTCGGCTGCTTTCGCTCCGGCTTTTTCCAGCAATTTAGCGATATTTTCGTGCGGTGATTTTTTGGCTCGGGCCAGCACGGTGGCTTTTTGGTTATCTACGGCGTTAACGTCCGCACCTGCCGCAATCAGCAGGTTGACGATTTCTTCATTGCCGAAGACCAGCGCATCCATCAGCGCGGTGGTGCCAACGCTATCTGCAAGATTAACATCGGCGCCATAAGCCAATAAGGCTTTAACGATGCGACTGTTGCCGTTAAAACTCGCGGCCATTAACGCGGTGCGCCCGCTGCCGGTTTTGCTGTTGACATCAATACCTTGTGCCAACAAGGCTTCGGTTCTGTCCAATTTGCCGCTGATGGCCGCGGCAAATAAGTCTTTGCCGTCTTCCGAATGCGCCGGTTGCGACAGTGCTAATAAAATCAAAAACCAGTTTAAGTGCTTCATACCGAATAGCTGCTTGCGTTTGGGGGTAAGTTACGCTGAAATAACAAAAAATAAGCCATATCATCCGATAATGAACGAGAAAAATAAAATTTTAGTTGAAGCAACACCGCAATTTATTCCTGAGCAATCCGCTCCCGATGAAGATCGCTATGTGTTTGCGTACACCATTACTATTACCAATACCGGTGAGCTGCCCGCTAAATTGTTGGCCCGGCACTGGTTGATTACCGATGCCAACGGCAAAATCCAGGAAGTGCGAGGTGATGGTGTGGTTGGCGAACATCCCTATCTTAAGCCCGGTGAAAGCTTCCGTTACACCAGTGGCGCGGTCATACAAACCCCGGTCGGCACTATGCAGGGCAGTTACACCATGCGCTCTGATGATGGTGATAATTTTGATACCAGCATTCCTAGATTCACGCTGTCCATCCCCAGAACTCTTCATTAATAATGTCCATTTATGCGATAGGCGACATTCAAGGTTGCTTTGATGATTTATTGCGCTTGCTGGAAGCGATTGCATTTGATGAAAAGACTGATCAACTGTGGTTTGCCGGTGATTTAGTCAACCGTGGTCCCAAGTCATTAGAAACCTTAAGATTTGTAAAATCATTGGGGGATGCGGCGGTGACGGTGTTGGGCAACCATGACATGCATTTACTGGCGGCTTCCTGTGCCAGCAAAATCTCCAATAAAAAAGATGCCTTGCTGCCGGTGCTTGAAGCCCCTGATCGTGATGAATTAATTGACTGGCTAAGACGTCGTCCGTTGTTTCATTACAACGACCAATTTTGTCTGTTACATGCCGGCTTGCCGCCGCAATGGGACTTTAAAAAAACCCAAAAAATGGCCGTATTGGCAGAACAGGCATTGCAAGGCCCTGATTACCAAAACTTTTTACAGCAAATGTACGGCAACAAACCCAACCAGTGGTCGTCCAGTTTAAAAGGCATTGGCAGGCTACGATTTATCATCAACTGTTTTACCCGCATGCGTTTTTGCGATGCCGAAGGGCGGTTGGATTATGTGAATAGTGGTCCATTAGGCTCACAACCGAAAAAACTGTTGCCTTGGTTTGAGGTCCCCGGCCGTAAAAGCGTCGATATGCGTATCGTTTTCGGGCATTGGTCGGCGTTGGGATATTACGAAGGCCCCAATTGTTACGGCATTGACACTGGCTGCTTGTGGGGTGGACAACTGACCGCGTTAAAGTTGGGCGAGCAAGTCGAACGCTTCAGTATCGATTGTCCCGGAGCTAGAAAGCCTAAGCAATATGTGCAAATGGCGGAGTGTTAAGGCCGTTTCGTAAATACCGCCTTGAATCAAGCCCAAAAGGTACGCGGTGCGTGTACCCTACCAATCAAGCCGTTTTAGATCGCTCTGCCAATGCCTCAATAATACTTTCGTATTCGTTTACTTTGGGTCGGTATAAATACATGCCTAGCGCCGAGACAATGGTGAATATATACAGCGTGTTATAACCATCGCCGAGCAAATACATGATCAAACCGTATGCACCAATGCTTTCAATGAGCGTCATAGAGACGATAACCGTCAGTAAATAGCGACTTTTGGCTGATTTATTGCCTGGCATGGTTTGATTTAAGCGCAATTGAATATGACGGATTAAATTAGTTATCGGCATGGTGACGATGGCCGCGACATATAAAATTGTACGCAACAAAATCCGCTCGTGATCGGCGAGCGGTTGTTGTAATGCGGCCCCTTGAGGGGTGTGGCAAAACACAATGTAACCTAGAAGCAATGCGGCCATGAAGCCGACCACAAGCCAATGCATGGTTAAGTCGCTAGCGGGTGATTTGGTCTTGGGTTGTTGGTGCATGGGGTTTCCTGAAGGTTGGATGTTGCCGGTTATGATACCAAACCAAGCTGGCCTGAACCGGCAATAATCCTCCAGGGTAGCTTAATGATTTTGCTAAGCAGCATAATCCTTGATCCGCACAAGGGATGTTAGACAGTGCTGCGACAAAGTACCGCATTGACACATTAAGACAACCGGTCGTATTATTTAGCCATGACTAGAGAAGCAAATAAACTGATTAACCGCGAGAAGCTATTAAGCCAAGGCGTGGCGTTACTTACCGAACAAGGCTATCACGGCACCGGACTTAAAGAAATTCTGGATGCGGTAAAAATTCCCAAAGGTTCTTTTTACAATTACTTTGGCAGCAAAGAAAATTTCGGCGCCGAAGTTATTCAACATTATATTGAGCCGTTTATTGTGCTGCTGGCTGGGCATCTGCAAAAGTCCGAAGACGACGCGCTGGGCGCCCTGCAGAATTATTTTAATGAGTTAATCGGCGAATTGGAAAAAGCCGATTTTAAAGGCGGCTGTCTGCTGGGTAATTTGATGGGTGAAATCGGCGACACCAGCGAAATTTGCCAGAAATCACTGCAAACGGCTGTTGTTCGCTATCGTGATTTGCTGCAACAGGGTCTGGAAATAGCCCAACAACAAGGTACAGTCAGAACAGACAAATCAGCGCAAGACATGGCCGACTTATTGGCCAATACTTGGCAGGGCGCATTATTGCGGATGAAGATCGATAAATCATCACTGCCACTTAAGCAATGCCGGGATGATTTATTGGGGGATTTTTTTAAAGCATAATTTTTTATTGTGCTTTACAAAGACGACCGTCATTTATTTTAATCAACAGGAGTAAAGCAATGCCTAAATACATTATTGAACGTGACATCCCTGGCGCTGGTGCATTAACTGCGCAAGACCTGCAAGGTATCTCGCAAAAATCTTGCGGCGTATTAAGCAACTTGGGACCAAAGATCCAATGGCTGGAAAGCTATGTCACTGACGATAAAATCTATTGCGTGTACATCGCTCCGGATGAAGCCACTGTTAAAGCCCATGCTGAACAAGGTGGGTTTCCAGCGAACCGTATTTCTCAAGTAAAAACCATCATCGATCCGACGACTGCTGAGGCTTAATTTCAAGCATTTCTTTGGCCGGAGCGGCGTATTTCTCGTGAAAGCGCCGTTTCCACACGACTGAGTGAACTTCATGAAACTAGAAACAATCGCCGTACACGGTGGCTACAGCCCGGACCCAACCACCAAAGCAGTCGCTGTCCCTATCTATCAAACCACCTCTTACGCGTTTGACGACACCCAGCATGGTGCCGATTTGTTTGACTTGAAAGTGGCCGGCAATATCTACACCCGCATCATGAACCCGACTACCGACGTGCTGGAAAAGCGCGTCGCTGAGTTGGAAGGCGGACTGGCAGGCCTGGCGCTGGCATCCGGGATGGCGGCGATTAATTACGCGATCATGACCATCGCTGAAGCCGGAGACAACATCGTTTCCGCTTCAACACTTTATGGCGGCACTTATAACCTATTCGCCCACACTTTGCCGCAATACGGCATCAACGTGCGTTTTGCCGACTACCGCGACCCGGAGGCATTCGAGGCGTTAATCGACGACAAAACCAAGGCGATATTCTGCGAATCGGTCGGCAACCCGCTCGGCAACATTACCGATTTTGAACTGTTGGCAGAGATCGCGCATTGTCACGGCGTGCCGTTGATTGTCGATAACACCGTACCATCGCCGTATTTATGCCGTCCGATTGAACACGGTGCCGATATTGTCGTGCATTCACTGACCAAATACCTGGGCGGCCACGGCAACAGCATTGGCGGAATTATTGTCGACAGTGGCAAGTTTCCTTGGGCTGAACACAAAGAACGTTTCCGTCGTCTTAACGAGCCCGATGTGTCTTATCACGGCGTGGTGTATACCGAAGCTCTGGGGCCTGCAGCCTACATTGGCCGGGCGCGCGTGGTGCCGTTACGCAATACCGGCGCGGCCATTTCGCCCTTTAACTCGTTTTTGATCCTGCAAGGCATTGAAACCCTCGCGTTGCGCATGGATAGAATCTGCGAAAATACCGTTAAAGTCGCACAATATTTGCAA
>Ga0208627_1000451_pt1 | contig 12208 bp, 17 predicted proteins | sample LakWasMet13_LOW5_2_FD_183861 | JGI IMG/M metagenome (GOLD analysis project Ga0208627, IMG submission 183861) | Freshwater sediment methanotrophic microbial communities from Lake Washington under simulated oxygen tension - Sediment Metagenome... | ecosystem: Environmental > Aquatic > Freshwater >... | reverse complement strand
CCGTTCCTTGGTAATATTGCTTTTAATCAGCGCTGATTTAAGCGTGACTGTTTCACCAATGCGCTTTGCGGTCAGTGTCACCGCACCGTCAAGCGTGCGGTTTAACGCGGTACGTAAGGCCCGCTCTGCGCCGTTGGTAATATTGCCCAACAAATTGCGAATATCCTGCACCTGCCGTTCATTAATCTGTATCCTGGTGGACATTAATGCACCACCGACTTAATAACATAACCATCATCATCGAGGACCGCATCTACGGTTAATGTTTTGCCGTTGTGGATAAAAGTGTCATTTTTGGCTATGGCCGGCGTTTCTGCTTTCAGTGTTTCTATTGTTACTTGCTGTTCTGGAACATAGGCGTCTATTGCCCAGGTTTGCTGAACACCATAATTGACGATGGCTTTAATGCTTGTTGGACTGCCGCCAAATGCCGTATAGATCACATCGTCGCCCAGGGTGTCGATGATAGATTTGTTGGGGAATTGGCTGGAAAAGGTCATTTTATTTAAATAGGAATGTGCAGGCCTGGAACAGGCGAAATAAATAAACCTGATGCATTACATTCCAGAATTGATATATTAGGCCGCTCGGATAAATTACCGCCATTCGCCTCAACTGCTGCCAAATACGCGGCTACTGTTGCATAGTCGGTTGCACCGACATTGGCTACTGCTGCCGGTAGTGTTGCATCTGAATCAGTGATATATAGGTTGTTAGATAGTGTAACGTCTTGCGATGCATCCCTTGTTACATACTTGGCAGCTATAACACCACTACCAACAATAATATTATTTTTTGCTAAGCAAGTTGCGTTATTAGTTGCGATATTTACACCAAAGTATAGAGCGCTACCTGTATCAGTTGTGGCAAGATACGACTCATTGCTCTCTACATTGCATGATGTACATCCTTTAAGGTAAATATGCTTACCAGTGCAATTATAGGTTTTGTTGCCAATGATTAAGCCTGTTGTTGTTGCCTTTAACAATACACCAAGGCTTGCGCCTTTAACAATGTTGCCTTGGAGTAGGGTTCCGGTATTATTGCCGCCCATAACTCCATGACCGCCAGCGCCTTCAAACTTTGAACCACAATTAACGGTCACGCCCTTAATGACACAGGAATTAGATTTATTATCGTAAGCGGTCGCACCATCCGTCCCAACTAAAGCACCAATTCCGCCGAAAACGTCAATATTGATCGTTCCGCCGATGATACGGTTATTGTGCGCGGTAATTGTTGTACTAGCAGATTTCATCTCTACACCATAACCGCCGCCGTGACCTGCTGCAACAGAATCAGTCGTTAGTGTTACAAATGGATTGTAAACTAGGGCGTTATCACTACTGATTATTTGAATAGCCGAATAGGTTGCGTCTGGAAATGCAGTAGCTAGGTTAGAGTTAATAACTGGATTAATAATCTGTATATTTGACCCTGCGGCTGTGGCTTTTAAATAAATTGCGGCGGTGTTGGTAGTCACAGCATTATTTATGCACTTTACATTCTTTAATAATATATCAGCTGGCCCCAGTGTTGGGGCATAGATAGCGGCAGGACTATCATTAATTGTGACTCCATCACCTCTGATCGTAACAGTAACCGTATTGGCTTGCGATAGGTAGACGCTGCGAGTCGATACAGCATTAATAACAACACCGCCCAAATCTAAAGTGGCTGTTGCTGTTGGAGAAAATTTAATACCGATAGGCGGTAGGTACCCGCCATAACCTGATAATGTTATTTTTCCAAAAGTCAGAGTTAATCCAGAAAAACTTCCAGATGTTTTGACGATTGAATCACCTGTAGATGATGAGGCAATAGTTGCTCCATAGGGATTAACCGAGTCTATAGCTATACCTTTTGCTGTAACAATACATGCGACGCCGGCCGAGCTTTCTATCTCTGAGTCAACATATACGCCATCATCAAAAAGAATCGTATCGCCGCTGCTTGCCGCTTCGAGAGCGCCTAAATTCGCACCTGCATCAAACATTGTGCGCTTGGCGAGCGCCAATGACAGCCCGCTATTGGCATTATTACCATTTTTCGAGATGTAATAGGTCGTCATGATATTACCACAGACGCTAACTTACCGTTCGACCATGTGTAGGTTTTCGTGACACCGCCACCGACCACAGTTGCAAGCTTACCGTTTGCATAGGTAAACGTATAAGCAACACCTGAAATAGTGGCCGATGCCAGTGTTCCATCACTGTTATAAACAGGTGATACTACCGTTCCGATAGTCAAATCTACTGGATAACTCATGTTAGTAGGCCACCGCCAGAACGTCACCCACAACACCGGTTACTCTGATCTTTGTTATTGGTGCGTTAACCGCCACAACACGCATAGTGGCAGTAGTTATATCGATTTGCGGGGTGAAATATTCAAGCCCGTCATTGGTTGAAAACTCAATTTTGCGCGTTGCATCAGAAGATTTCAGAGTGACTGAAGCGGGATATTTAACGCCATTGCAATCAATCACCACGCTTGTTTCACCGGTTATTAATGTTCGTTTTATCTTGCTCATGGATGTCCTACTTCAGTTAAAACCGTTATCGAAATTTATTGATAACCGAGCGGATTGCCGCCCAGCGCGTTAAAGTCTTTTTCAAGTTTTTTTGTGCAGAGTCCAAGCATAGCGGGTATAGATTGAGTGATACCCATAGTATGTAACTCATCGCTGACAGGCACACCATGCACAAAAAAAATGGTGTTATGTACTGGAACAGTGCCAAAATTCCAGAACCCGGATAACTGAACGCACTTTAAGCAACGATCCAAATCAGGCGTGGATTTTGCGGCATAACCCTGGCAAACCTGATCAGATGCGAATAAATGCGGTTTTTCATCGGCCATCGCTTCAAAAGAAGACAGCAAGATATAAACCAGGACAACCAGCAGCACTAATATGACTAATGTTTCAATAATGCGCCCCATTAATCTATACATATTCATTTTTCTCCAAACTGGTTTTTTTCATCAAGCCATTTTCTAAATGCACGGTCAGCGGCCAATTCGAAAGCGAATATTGCCCGGCTGCCCATGTGCGCCGATACGCCGATAATGGCGGCTGATAACCCTTGAGGGATCGCCGCCGACTCACACAGTAAAAATGTGATCACTCCGACAAAAGCCGATATAACAATATCGCCAACGATCTCAACGATTGAAAAACGGGCAATAATGTTGCAACGCACTTTCCGTACATAGCTGGCAATACCGCCCCATGCTGAAAGAATGATGACCCATAACCAGGTAGCAAGCTCATAAGTAGCAGGGTCTTTATCAATCATTGGCAACACGCTTTAAGCAATGGTTGAATGCATCAATATCCAGGCAGTACCATTGTTAATGAACTGCGCCAGATCGTTATTAGCATCCTGCGTGGCGAATGTTGCGCCGCCTGCGATGGTTTCAGATGCGTTAGGATCAATCGTGATGGCCTGAGCTGTCGCATCGGTTTTCTTAACAAACAGCTTTGAACCTGTTGGAATAGCTGCAACGGCTGGTAAATTGATCGTTTGCGCGGCGGTGTTGGGGGCAAAAATAATTAAGTCCTTCCCGCCAAAATCACCAAGGTTTAACGTTTGTGCGCCGGTGGCGGCAAGCGTTAGCGTGCGCGGCCCTTCTTCAGCGAATTCTTCCAGATCAACTAATACGGTTGCTGTCGCTGCCAGCTCGGCTTGATCAGCAAAACCAATGAAATAGGTATTGATTGCAGCCGCATTAACAACTTTAGCAGCTGAAGCATCCCAGAATAAGCGCTGGCCTTGAGTAACGGCCATGCTGGTATCTTTTGCCAGTTGGAATACGCCTTCTTTGGCAACAGAACCTACTGCCAAGCTGGCGATGGCTACTAAGGCAATACCCATTTGCTGTTTACCGATAACAACAGGCTGGCCGCTTACGACGGCTGAACCGGTGCCGTTTGTCCAGTCGATGACATCGCCTGGCTTTACATATTTGTTTGACATAATAATATTCTCTTAAAAGGGTTGTGGTAGAGACAGCCTAGGCTGTCTCTGTGTGGCTATTAAGCGCCTGCGTTTTTGTAAGCGCCTTCATAGCCCACTGCACCAACACCGAAAGGCAATTCCACGCGATAACTGATACCGGCAGTATTAAAGTTTTCTTCCATTGCCAATCTTGGCTCGGTTTGACCATCCAGGAATCCGACTTCGATAACGGCAGCTTGTATAGGATCGGCAAATAGATACCACTCAGTTCCTGTGATGCGGGGCGTATCAACTATTTCCTGAACCATTCCCCTGACTTTATTATCACGCTGTATTTTGTTTGGTGTATCAGGATCGTATGTAGAGTTAATAACGACACGAACATCGCCACCTTTACCTATTGGACCAACCCAAATGTTAGGTCTAACATCTAGGTACTCTTTCCCACTAACATCCATTTGCTTAGCCATTGCCACGCGCCCAGCTTCAAGACTATCAACCGATGGAACAGCACCAGTGCCTTGATAGTTGTTATGGTCAGTTGAAAACAGGGCATAACCGTCCTTCATGGTCGGATTAGCTGCCAACAAGGCGAAAACCTTATTTTCGATGGTCCGCTTTGCTGCACGGCCCAGGTTAGTGGTCAAATCAGCAATAAAGCCAATATCATCATTGATGATAACTTCGGGAGTGATGCTGATCACATTACCGCGACGTACAACTGTGATCCCTTCTTTTGCAGCATCAGGAATGTCTTTTCGTTTGTATTCACCTGCTTCATTTACGGTATCGATGTCACCAATGAATCCGGTGCGTAAACGCAACCACTCGCGAAAATCTGTCACTGTGCCTATTTTACAGAATTTTGACCAGGTATCCGGGGTCGCCTGGAAGGCGGTCAAAACCTGTTTGTGCATGATATTTTCCATCAAAACCGGAAAATCACTGGTTGATTGCCCATAACCGGAAGCATAAGGACGCATAGCTAAAGCCGCTTCAACAAGTTGCACGCGGCCCATGCCTTTAATACTTCTGCCGGCACGCTCTAAACAGGCCCTTGCAACTTCTTCAAGTCGGTAATTTCTGAATTCGTTTTGTGGATCGTGCTTGTCTTTACCGCTGCGGGCCATGATCGCTTGGCCCACACCACGCGCGAATTTCTCAATATCAGTTTCGCCGGTGTCGACACGATGCGCAAAGTTTCCGGCGGTAGGCTCCAGGCCTTCGCCCAGCTTTAAATGCAGTCTGTCAACAGCGGCTTGGACATTGATATTGCTATCATCGAGGCATTGCGCCATTAGATCAGCAACACCATTCATTTTTGCAAACGGGGTGAATTTTGCACGAATGTCAGTACGCCGTTGAGTCTCATCGGCTAATACTTGGGTTCTGATTTCCGCTGCACTAGGTTGAGTTGTTGCCTGTGGTTGACTTACAGGTTCGTGCGTAATGACGGTTTGTGGTACGGACGCCGCCGGTTGTGCTGCCTGTTTATCTGGCATGGTAGTCTCCTGGGGAGGTTGAGTAAATATTCCAGCGGCTGCCGGAATGGTTTTATAGCGTTTATTCAAATCAAAATGAGCGGAAACCGGCATGGCGTCGGTTATTGAATCGACCAGGCCTTCAGCAGCGGCTTCATCAGCGGTAAACCAGTGATCAACGCCATCGGTTAACCAGCTCATAACGGCATCAATAGTTTTGCCGGTTTTGTCTGCGTAACTGGTACTCATGGCTTGCGCGAATTTATCCAGTGTATCGGCCATATCGCGCATATCCTTGGAATTGCCGACTGAACCGCCCCACGGGGCATGAATCATCATCAAGGCATTGTCGGCCATCTCTACCTTATCGCCTGCCATAGCGATTAATGAAGCAATGCTGACGGCAACACCGTCAATCGCTATAGTGGTGGTGGCCTTGTGGCGTTTGATGGCGTTATAGATTGCTATGCCATCGGATACCGAGCCGCCATAGCTGTTAATACGGACTGTCAATTGATCAACATCAAGCACGGACAAATCAGCAACAAATTGCCGGGCGGTGACTGAATCACCCATCCAGCTTTCGCCAATGTCGCCATAAATGTTAATTTCAGCCGATTTACTGCCCTTGGCTTTAATTTCGTACCATTGTTTAGGCATTGTTTGCCCCTTGGTTTATTGGGTTATCGTTAGCCGGGTCACTGGAACTTACCAGACCGGCGGCTTTTAATTGTCTGCGCCAGCGGGCTTCCTGCTCTAGCACATCACGAGGATTACCACCGCGTTTGCGAATGATTTCAGGTCCGGCGATATAGCCTGAACGCTCGCCTTCACTATTGCCTTTGATTTCTTTCAATGGGTCAATCCACGGCATGGACGGACCGATAAATAAAGCATCATCCATTGATAAAGGGTCAATATCAGCCGGGATTTTTACCAGGCCATCAAGTACAGCCATTTTTACGAACATTTCCCAAACTGGCTGGATCATGCCGCTAATAAATTCATTGGTTAAAACGCTGTAATTTGACCATCCTTCTATAAGTTCCTGGCGTTGACTTGAATAACTGCCGTCATAATCGCGTGCTATGGTTGAATAGTTAACACCAGCACCGGCGGCAACTGCTCTTAATTGGCCTTTGCGGTATTCGATTAATTGCGGGTTTGGCCTATTCGTATCGATCATGCCTATTTCTTCACCAGGCATAAGGTCATCAAAGACCATACCGGGAGAAAACCGCAATGATCGTGCCGAACCGTCAGCAGTGGGATCGTACATATCCGGTTGGCCTTTTTTGATAAAGGCGGCCATCGACGCGGCTATTTTTGCCGCAATGCGTTCGGATTCTTCGTAGTCTTTGACATCATCAAGTCGAGTCATCACTGCGGCAAAAACTGACACGCCGCGTATTTGGCTAATACGCTCACGGATGCGTAAATGATTGATTCGATCAGCGCTAACAGGGCTTACATTCAACGCTGTAGTGCTGAATACATTAATATCGCCTGGATGTTCGCGATAAAGATAATAATTTATAGGCTTGCCCCAGCCGTTACGCTGGATACCTTGAATAATTCTATTGCCTGGATCGTCATAGATCAGCGGGCACATATCCGCTTCTAATAATTCCAGTGAGAATTTTACTTCGGTCCCGTGATCAAAAAACGGCACAATACCGGTCAGATTTTTTGATAATACTTCGCCATCACGCACCCATGACCGGCATAACAAACGTTGCGCAGAAGGCCAATCCATTGTAAAAGTGCATTCCGGTTTTCTTATCCAGTTTTTCCAATATCGTAATAATGCGTCGGCAAGTTCGTCATGAATTTCACCGCCAAAAGTACGGGGCTGAGGTTCGATACCGATACCATTCGCGCCAACCACATTATTTACCAGGGCATTTAAAACACCCTTGGCTAGATCATGATTGCCATCAAGAAACCTTGCTTGATTGCGCAAGTTGGGACCGGCTTGAGCTACCCACTGATTTCCGCTACCTGAATCGCGGCTCTGTTTGCGCAAAACCGTGGGTTTAGCCGCTTCATAAGCGGCTAAAATGTTTCTTGCTTGCATACGGCGAACGGCACGCTCTGGAGAAATTGAAGCAATGGCAGAATCAAGCCAATTCATCAGCTAAAATCAGGCGTTTGATAGCGGGGAGAAGTGCCGCCAGTGGCGATACGGGCTTCAGCATTGACGCGTCTCTCCCAGTCACGGCGGCCTTGTTGCACTTCAATCAGATTTGCCCGAGTCAGAATACGCTCCCCGAAACGCACGCTTTGGCCTTCCAGGATGGCGACCTCGGCAGCGATGTATTTATCGAGCATTTCGGATGCGGTTGTCATTTGGCAATGTCAGATAATGATAAAAGTACGGATACCAGGATAATTAGCGTTATACAGAATGCTGTGATTATCCCGTACATCGGTTTAAACATCGGGTATGTCTGTTACTTAAACGGGTGCTTCGGGTGTCGGGTCAACTACGTCGGTATTGATGGCATCAAGATTTTGCGCAATGGTGATCAGGCTTCCGACCGTGCCGTTTAACGTGTCGATTGAGGCTTGAACTTCAACTGGAACCGTATCAACAGCTTCTAATTGTGCCTGTAAGTCAGCGATGGTTTGCGCCTGGACAGACGAGACCGCCACGACTTCAGCTTGCACTTTGTTAAGAACGCTAACCGCGTTTTCGAGAATCGCGTTAGTTTCGTCGAGCTTGGCTTTTACTTCTTCAATTTTCATTTGTAGAGTTCCTAATAAAGCGGTTTGGTTATTGAGCAAATCAAGCAAATCAGCCGGGAAGGCTGAAATGGAAAGATTCAGGTTTTGGATGATTATTTTCATAGGGTTGAAGCATATCTGGTTTTTTGTGACACTTTTAGGGGTAAAGTGGCAAAATTTTTTTACAAATAATTTATAAAAATGTTTGATTGTCGTTTGATGGATTTCTTAGCATTAAATCAAGCCTGGCTAAAGCATTCCATGCCGCGTGTGCTGCATGTAGAATTTCCGTGTCATGGTCAAATTTTTCGCCTGATGCTTCATTGAAAAGATGGCGAAACATCGCATCTGTATAGCGGCGCTCTCCGTCTGAGACTTCTACCCAACCGTTATCCGTGTATTTTTTAGCGCCGTAAGTACCGACTTTACCAACCTCTTGCAAAGCACGCGCGAAGCCGAACAAAACCAGACCTAAGCGGTTTTTCCCAGCGTCTAATTTTGCCCCGGCCTCGTTTGGTTTTTTTCCGTTTGGATCGGTTTCTTTTTGCAAGATCGCATCAGTTTTGTATTGCCAATCTTCACTCATGATTGGCCTGCTATTTTGCGCCTTTTACGGCACCTTCTATAATCAGACTTAAGCCTTGGTTGACTTGCTTTAGTCCTTCGACCTGATCGGCACTAAAGCCATTTAAAATTAAGCTTCTTGCCCCTTTTCCGTCGGTTGAGAATTGCGCACCTGATAAAGCCGTTGTTGTACCTATTTCATAGCCCTTGGCAATAGTGCTGCCGTCCGGCTTTGCTTCGTAAGTTATGACGCTACAAGCGGATAGCATGAAAATGGGTAAAAGTATTATTTTTAGCATTTTTTTCCTATTAAAGTTTTAAACATAAAAAGTGCAATAACCACAACAGCCATCCGAAAATAAATAATGACATCGTTTTTTGCATTCGTAGCAGATAAATTTCATTAATCGATTAACCGATATAAGGTTCTTAGACTAATCCCGTATTTACTGCATACTTCGGTATGATTTCGACCGTTGAACATATCGACAATTTGCCGGTTACGTATCGAGATGTCGCGAACCGGAATGTATATTTCACAGCCGCCTAATGATTTCTGAATGTTTGTAACGGCTTCATCTGTATTTTTTGCGCTAGCAATTGCCGCGCGGAGTATTTCTAAAATCATAGTCTTCCGCTCCATGTATCTGTAGTAAAAGGGTTATGGATTTCAGGCTTTGCCGGTTTTGGTGTTTCGATTGCTACCGGTTGCAGGGCTTCCATTTTTGCCTGGATGGGATCGGTTAGCGGTGTTTGATACTGCGCTAAAAGCTCGTCCCATTTCGCCTGTGTGTGCAGATGCAGGCGCACTTCCTGATGGTAGGCGGCTGCGTAGGCATAAACCAGGGTATCCAGTGGCTCATTACGGACGCCGCGCTTTTTTTCAAATCTGTTGGTGCGTGGGTTAAAGGTTTCAGAGACAACGCCAGTGAAATATTCTTGTGGCAGTTCGTCGGAAAAATGTAATAAGCGTTGATCGACGGGCTTGTCACCATCGGTTGCCATGCGCCCGAACAGTTTATTTTTTATGCCTACCGTGCCAACGTGTTGAATCATTACACCGCGTTTGTCGTAGCGGCCACGCCAATCAACATCCTGCGCTTTGGGTTTTGATAGGATCGGGGCATTGTTGGGCACCGCGCCGAATATTACCATCGGACGACGGATTAAGCGGCGGCGGACAAAGTCTTTCACCGCTTCGGTTCTATGCCCCCCGGCATCGATCGCGGTTGCCAACACGGGAAGCAGGTGGCCGTTGATATGCTCGATAGGCCGGTTTAACAGTTCGGCTAATGCCAGCCAAACCACATCATCGGCAGGATCGCCCATTAATACGACATAATCCAGTACCCAACACGCCATGCCTTTACCCCATCCGGTTATTTGCACTTCCAGGCGGTTGTCCTGGGTATCGACGCCTGCGGTAATGGCGCAAACACCCAGCGGCGCAACCCGCAGGCGGTAATTTTCCGCACGGTCGGCTATCACGTTAAGTTTTACTGCTCTCATGGATGGGTCTTCAAAAGCTTCGGCAAGACGGGAGTTAATAAATGTTTTTAGCCGTGCCGGGTCACTGTTTGATTGCAGCCACATGTCAACAAGCGTTTCCCACCTTGGACCAAGTCCTATCTGGTAATACAAGGCGTTGATGCTATAGCCACGCATAGGTACACCGGGGTTTTGCGGTATCCAGCGCCCGGCATGAATCATGTCGGTTTTGTGGTGCTCATGGAATTCAGCGGCGCATTCGGGGCAAACATAGCGAATATCCTTGCCGCCGTGGCTCCAGTGCAGGCCGGACCATTCAAACTGAATTTCATCGCCGCAATGCGGGCATGGCATGTAGAACTTGCGTTGATCCGATTTTTGGTATAGCTCGTCGGTCCGGCAAATGCCTTTTATACCAGGGCTGGAAATATATAGCCGCTTGTAGGTTGCAGGGAATGCCGAGGTGCGATCTTCCAGCATCATCAAAGGGTCATCACCGGAGATCAAATTGCTTGCAAACTCGGTCAGCTCATCGACGATAAGGTATTTTACGGTAGTGGATTTTAGCCTGGCTGGACTGCCTGCGTGTTCGATGTAGAGTTGACCACCTATGAAGTCTTTAAAATCTTTGGTATTGCTAGAATCCCGGCTGTTGATGCTGGTTAAGGCCCGCTGTACGGCGATGGTTTCCTCAATCATCGGGTTCAGTTTTTGGTTAATCCATTTTTTTTGTGAGACTTCACCAGGCAGGCAGACCATGATTGGACCTGGACTGTGATCCATGATATAGCCGATTGCGTTGACGGCTACACTGGTTTTTCCAAATTGAATAGGGAACTGCAATACAACATCACGAACCGTTGATCTAGCTGAAAAACAATCCATTGGCTCACGTAATGGCGGGTTGCGATCGGTGCGCCATGGACCTGGCTCTGAACTGCCCTTTTTAGACAGGCGCATTTCAGAATCTGCCCATTCGGATACGGTTAATGTTTTACGCGGCGCGAAGGATCGGGCGCGGGTAGTGTTGATTAGGTGGGCGGCGTTTTCGTACATTTCTTGGCTATTTGGTTAAAGTGTGAAAACTGCGTGATAAATCACCCAGTAGCTGTTCAACCTGATCAATCAATAGGGCTCTTATTTTCTGCTCATCGCTTTCAGCCGCCAATTGTGGGGATAACAAATCAGGGAGTGACTCCAAACGGTTGCGAATAATGGCATCGCCATCCGCTACGGCGGCCTTTACTTCATTGGCGGCTAATAGCAAACCTATTTCTTTTTCATAAGCGATTTGCGCTTGCAGGGCGGCATATTTTTCTTTTTTCGCCCGTGAATTTTGGTAACTGTCGATTTCTTTGCCGATAATCTCATTACTCTCTGGCTTGGCTTTGATTGTTTGGCGTTCTTTAGCATGGCGTTCTGATACGCCTTTTTTGCTTGGGTCCTTGGTTTCGTCGATTTTTTGTATCGATGCTTCAACGTCTACTTTGCCGTCCTGCATCACCAGGCGTCCAGCTCCTTTTAGTTGCGTGACATAGCTACGATCAGCATTGATGTGCCGGGCAAATTCGGATTGATTCATTAACGCCATCGCGGTTTGTCCTTTAATCCTGTTTTTTGGCGACTTCTAACCAGGCTTCCCAAGCCTTGATCATGCCTTTAGCAAGACTGATTAGGGATTCATGCAAAATTATCGTTGTGGGTCTCATTTTTTCCTCTCAGATTGCAGCAAATTGTTTGCAAGCGTTTTGTTTTGGCCATTTGAGCAGGTCAGGGCGGCTATTGATCAGGCATTGGCCGATTCCAAGACCATCGCCTATGGCGTCTCTTAACCATTGCTGACATTGTTGGCATTGATATTCTGGCATGAATGCCGTGGTTGATGCAGGCATGGGCTCCGATAATGGCAAATATTCGAGCGTAGCGCCGCGTAAGCCTGGAATTAAGCCGGAAGCATAGAGTTCCTTCACTGCATCATAAAAA
>Ga0208627_1000443_pt1 | contig 12379 bp, 7 predicted proteins | sample LakWasMet13_LOW5_2_FD_183861 | JGI IMG/M metagenome (GOLD analysis project Ga0208627, IMG submission 183861) | Freshwater sediment methanotrophic microbial communities from Lake Washington under simulated oxygen tension - Sediment Metagenome... | ecosystem: Environmental > Aquatic > Freshwater >... | reverse complement strand
TCGATGAACAGGCCCAACTCGCCCGGCTCGGAGAAGTCGGTCTGCGCGGCCAGCAGCGTCAGGCTTCTGAGCGTGGGCAGGCCCTTGGCGTTGGCAACGCCGCCGGCGCGCGCCAGCGCGGCCGCGGCAATGGCCAGCAGGGTGCCGCCCAGGCAGTAGCCCATGGCGTGCACCCCGTGCTGCCTGCTGCTGAGCTCGCCGACCGCGCGCAGGGCATCGAAGACACCCAGGCGCAGGTAGTCGTCCATGGTCAGGTTGCGGTCCGCCGCATCCGGATTGCGCCAGGACAACATGTACACGGTGTGTCCCTGCGCCACCAGGTAGCTCACCATGGAGTTGTGCGGCGACAGGTCGAGTATGTAGTACTTCATGATCCACGACGGGATGATCAGTACCGGCTCCGGGTGCACCTTCTCGGTCTGCGCGTCGTAGCGGATCAGTTCGATCAGGTGGTTGCGAAAAACCACCTTGCCGGGCGTGATGGCCACATCGCGGCCGACCACGAAGCGCTGCGCCTGTGCCTGATCCTCGGGGGTCTGCAGGCCCGACACATCGTGCAGCCAGTTTTGTGTTCCCTTGAGCAGGTGCGCGCCACGGGACGCGACCACGTCCTGCAGCACCACCGGGTTGGTCGCCAGCCAGTTGGCGGGTCCCATCATGCCCAGCCACTGCTTGGCGAAGAACTTGGTCATGTCGGCATGGTGGGCCGTCATGCCGGGCACCCGGGTGGCCTCCTGCCAGAACGTCTCGGCGTTGCGAAAGCCATTGCGCAGTTGACTGAATGGCCAGTTGGCCCACGCCTCGTGCCGAAAGCGCGGGTCGTCGTCGGCGGGGCCGGTGTCGTCCGCGCCGCCGGCACGTGGGTCCAGGCTGTCGCGTGTCAACTGGGCCGCCAGCGCCGCCAGTTCAAGTTGCCGACCTGGCGAGACGCCAAGATGCCAGGCCCAGTCGGCCAGCGCCAGCGCCAGCGATACCGGCGACAAGCCGCCCGTCAAGGGGGCGGCCGCCGCGTGCGTCAGGCGGTCCAGGCGCGCGGTCGGTGACTCGCGGCTGCGCGATGTATCGGCGTGGGCTTCGGATGGGGGTTTGCGCTGGGTCATGGGGCGGGGCTCATGTTGGGCGTCGGGCGAGCAGGCTCCGCCAGACAGGGGCTGCGGGTCAAGGGTAAGGCCTGTTCGTTTGCCGGTGCTTGATCTTCGTCAATCGCGGCCTTCAATCCGGATGCGGCGCGTGCCCGACGATGCTTCGAATTCGCTGCCGCAGCGCCGGCACCACCTCGTGTTCGAACCATGGGTTGCGCGCCAGCCAGAGGTTGTTGCGCGGGCTGGGGTGGGGCAGGGGCAGCTCGGCGGGCCAGTAGTCGTGCCAGGCGCGCACCGTCTCCGTCAGCGTGGCGCGGCGGCGGGGCCCCAGATGCCAGGTCTGCGCGTACTGCCCAACCAGCAGTACCAGCTCGATCCGCGTGAGCTGGGCCAGCAGCCGGGTGCGCCAGGCGGGGGCGCACTCCGCCCGCGGCGGCAGGTCACCCGAAGCGCCCCGGCCGGGATAGCAGAATCCCATCGGCAGGAACGCCACCAGCTGGGGCGTGTAGAAGGCCACCCGGTCCAGGCCCATCCATTGGCGCAGGCGCTCGCCGCTGGCATCGTCGAACGGCACGCCCGAGCGGTGCACCTTGGTGCCCGGCGCCTGGCCAACCACCAGGATGCGCGCCTGGGCGTGCGCCACCAGCACCGGGCGGGGCCCCAGTGGCAGACTGTTGGCGCACAAACGGCAGGCGCGCACCTCGGCCAGCAGCGCGTCGAGTGCTTGCTCGGGCGCGTGTGCCGGGGCGGCAGTGGCGGTGGTCTTCATGCAGGCGGAATTGTGCGCCAGACCGCGCCTGGTCTGCCGTGCGTTATGCTGCCCGCCATGCATACCGAAAACTTCATCCCGGGCAAGGATGCCTCGCTCGAATCCACCATCAACACCCTGCAGGCCAAGTTGCAGGCGCTTGGCTTTCACATCGAGGAGCGCAGCTGGCTCAATCCGGTGGACGGCGTATGGTCCGTCCACATCCGTGACCGGGACTGCCCGATCCTGTTCACCAACGGCAAGGGCGGTTCGCGCCTGGCCTGCCTGGCCAGTGCGCTGGGGGAGTACTTCGAGCGCCTCTCGACCAACTACTTCTGGACCCACTACTACCTCGGTCCGCAGATTGCCCAGCGCAAGCACGTGCACTACCCGCAGGAGCGCTGGTTTGCGCCCGGCGCCGATGGTGCCTGGCCGGCCGGCATCCTGAACCCCGAGCTGCACAAGTTCTACAACCCGGAGGGCAACATCGACGCCAGCAACCTGGTCGAGTTCAATTCGGGCAATGTGGAGCGCGGCATCTGTGCCATCCCCTACACGCGCCAGCGCGACGGCGCCGTGACCTACTTTCCGGTCAACATCATTGGCAACCTGTATGTCAGCAACGGCATGTCGGCCGGCAACACCCAGGCCGAGGCGCGTGCGCAGGCCCTGTCGGAACTGTTCGAGCGGCACATCAAGTTCCGCATCATCAGCGAGGGCATCTGCCTGCCCGATGTACCGGAGGAAGTGATTGCCCGTTACCCGCGCATCCTGGCGGGCATCGAGGGCCTGCGTGCCGCCGGCTTTGGCATTCTGGTGAAGGACGCCTCGCTGGGCGGTCAGTACCCGGTGATGAACGTGACACTGCTGCACCCGCAGGACCAGGGCTGTTTCTCCAGCTTCGGCGCGCATCCGCGTTTCGAGATTGCCTTGGAGCGCGCCTTGACCGAACTGCTGCAGGGCCGCGCGCTCGACGCGCTGGCCGGCTTTCCCACACCGGGGTTCGACCTCGAAGAGGTGGCCAGCTCGACCAACCTGGAGATCCACTTCGTCGACTCCAGCGGCGTCATCCACTGGAAGTTCCTGGGCGACGTGCCCGACTACCCGTTCTGCGACTGGAACTTCAGCAGCACCACCGCCGAGGACTACGCCTGGGCGGTGGAGCGCGTGCACAAGGATGGCTTCGACATCTATATCTCCGACTTCACGCACCTGGGCGTCTACGCCTGTCGCGTGCTGATCCCCGGCATGTCGGAGATCTACCCGGTGGACGATCTGGAGTTCGAGAACAACAGCGTGGGCAACAGCATCCGCGAGGCGATCCTGAACCTGCCGGATCTGGATGATCAGGAATGCGCCGACCTGCTTGACACCCTGAACGAATCGGCGCTGGCCGACCAGCGCCCGGTGGCCGCGGTGATCGGGCTGGCGGCGGACGCCGGTTCCTTCTGGGCCGACCTGCGCGTCGGTGAACTCAAGACGTTGCTGGCGCTGGCGATTGGCGACGAGGCCGCCACGCTGGAGGGCTGCGAGTGGATCAAGCACTTCGATCAGCTCAACCCGAAACGGCGCAGTGTCTACGCCTGCATCGAGAGCCTGATCAATCTGGCCGACATGGGTGATACCGGCCCCTATCTGGACGCGCTGCGCCAGCTCTACGGCGCCGGCACGGTGGAGCAGGCGCATGCGTTGATCATGCAGACCGATCGCTTCATGGGCATCCCGGCCCCGGGGCTGATGCTCGAAGGTTGCGAGATGCACCGCAAGCTGCTGGCGGCCTACGACAAGGTGCACGCGCGCGCGGCGTCCTAGAGCGCCGACGGCCAGACCATGCGGCCCTTGCAGTCGATCGCCCGGTGCCTGCTGGCCAGTTGTCTGGCGCTGGCGGGGCCGGCGCTTCATGCGCAGAGCGACGACGAATTCGAGACGGTCAGCACCCAGGTGCTCAGCGAGCAGGACAAGAGCGCGGCGCGCCAGAGGATTCTGGAGCCGGTTCCGACCGGCGCCAGCCGCGCCCAGTTGGAGGAGTTCTTTAGTAGCCGCAAGGTGCTTGCCGAGCGCCAGACCGATCTGACGGCCAGTGAGCAGTTCTACCGCAACTGGATGCAAGCGCTGCCGGATGACTGGCAGGGTCCCTGGGAAATGGCGCTGGTGCAACTGCGCAGCGGCCGGATTCCAGAGTTCTTCGAGTTTGCCCGGCAAGCCGAGAGACTGGCCGGCAATCCGCTCAAGCGTGCGCGCCTGTTGGCCGAGACCGCGCTCAAACACCTGCGCCTTCGGGCCGACACGTCCAAGGCTCTGGACACCATGGCCAGCGCCGAGACTGCGCTGGCCCGGGCCGCCAGCCAGTCGCGTGGCTCGCGCATCGGCCAGCAGTACCAGTTGGCCCGTAGCGAGGCGCGCGTGCTGGGGGTGAAGAGCGAGATCCAGACCTTCAGTTCACAGTACGATGCCGCCGCCCAGTCGGCGGCGCGCGCGGTGGCAGCGGCGCGGCGCGGCCTGGAGCTGAGTGCCAAGCTGGAGGAGCGCAGCGGCTTCTACGCGCGCAATGAACTGCTCAACGCCCTGCTGCACCAGGCGCGGGCGCACGATGCCCGCGGCGCGCTGTTCGATGCCGAGCAGAGCCTCAGGCAGGCGCAGGAGCTGGTGGCCGCCGGCGCCGTGGCAAACCACCTGCTGGCCAACCTGTTCACCGCGATCGGCAACCTGCGCATTCAGGAGGGCCGCTTCCGTGAAGCGGGACACTGGGCGCGCAAGGGCGCCGAGACGATGCGCAAGGCCGGTGCGCTGCCCACCTCACCGCCGCTGCTGTCGGCGCTGCAGGCGCAGCAGACGGCGCTGGCCGGGCAGGGGCTCTGGCTGGACGCCTGGCAGCTGATCGAGGAGACCGATCGTGCCGTCCAGGCCAGTGCTGCGGCCCGGCAGTGGGCCATGAATCCTCTGACCCGCGCGCTGGTGTTGCTGAACCTGCAGCGCTGGCCCGCGGCCCAGGCGGTGCTGACACACACCTGGTCGCGGCAGAAGGAGTTCTTCGGCGCGGAGCATCCCACCACCGCGCTGACCGAGGGCCTGCTGGCGTGGGCACTGGCAGAGAACGGCCAGCACGCGCAGGCGCTGGCGCACTTCGACAGTGCGCTGCCCAACCTGATGCTGGCGCAGGGCACCTCGGCCGGCTATGAGGAGCAGGGCCTGCGCAAGCTGGCCCGCAGGGGCATTGCCGAAGCCTATCTGCGCGCGCTGGGCCGGGGCACGGGCGGCGGCGCCGACGCCGGCTCGCTGCAGCGTGGATTTGCCATGGCCGAGTGGCTGGCCGGTTCATCGGTGCAGCAGGCGCTGAGCGATGCGGCGCAGCGCACCCGCTTTGCCGACCCCAAGCTGCAGGAGCTGTTGCGCCAGGAGCAGGATCTCGGACGCGAGCTCGACGTGCTGTACCGCTACATCAACCAGCAGGCGTCGGAGGCCGAGCCACGCCAGACGCCGCAGATCAACGAGCAGATGCGCCAGCGCATCGCCCGCTTGTCGCAGCAAGGTCAGCAACTGCGCCTGCAACTGCGTCAGTCGTTCCCCCAGTACGAGCAGATGGTGCGGCCGCGCCCGCCCACGACCGCGCACATCGCCGAGCGGCTCGACGAGGATGAGGTCTACGTGCAGATCCTGAGCACCACCGGCGGCAGCTATGTGTGGGCGATCGACCGCGCGCACGGCGTGGTGGGTGTGCGATCGGACCTGACGGAAAGCGATGTCGCCGAGCTGGTGGCGCGCCTGCGCGCCACGCTGGATGTGGCCAGCCGGGGCCGGCGTGCGCCGGCTTTCGACTTCGCCGCTGCCTCCCAGTTGCACGAGGCCCTGCTCAAGCCGTTGTCGGCCACGTTGGCGGGCAAGGCGCACCTCATCGTGTCCACCGCCGGCGCGCTGGCGCAGGTTCCGTTGGCCACGCTGGTCACCGAACCGTACAGCGGCAAGCCGGGTCAGGCGCCCTGGCTGATTCGCCAGTTGGCCATCAGCCAGGTGCCCGGCGCCAGCGCCTGGATGGCGCTGCGCCAATCCAGCCACGGTGCAAGCGCGGCGCTGCCTTTCATGGGCTGGGGCGATCCGCAGTTCGATCCGGACGGCGCCGCGCCCGCCGGCGGCACGCGCAATTTCAGGGCGGCGCGCGCGGTTCTGGACAACCCGGAGGAGGAGCTCGGACGCAGCGCCTTCAGCTATGCGCAGATGCCGGCGCTGCCGGAAACGCGCGCCGAGGTGCAGGCGATTGCCGCCATGCTCAAGGCCGATCCGGGGCGCGACGCCCGCTTTGGCAAGGATGCCAGTCGCGACAGCGTGCTGCGGATGAGCCAGAGTGGCGAGCTGGCGCAGCGCCGCGTGCTGGTGTTCGCCACCCATGGGTTGGTACCGGGCGAGTTGCCCAACCTCAGCCAGCCCGCGCTGGCCATGGCCGGCGTGGCCGGTGGTGACGCCGATCCCCTGGCACCGCTGCTGACGCTGCAAGACGTGTTGGGCCTCAAACTGCAGGCCGACTGGGTGGTGCTGTCGGCCTGCAATACCGCCGCGGCGGACGGGCGCGCCGAGGAGGCCCTGAGCGGCCTGGCACGTGGCTTCTTCTACGCTGGCTCACGCAGCCTGCTGGTGACACATTGGGCGGTGGAGAGCGATTCGGCCAGCTTGTTGACCACCGGCACCTTCGCCCACCAGATGGCGCATCCACAGGCGCCGCGCGCGCAGAGCCTGCGCGCGGCCATGCTGCAGGTGATGGCACTGCCGCAGTATGCGCACCCGGCGTTCTGGGCGCCGTACGTGCTGGTCGGCGAGGGCCGGCGCTAGGCGACCGCGCAGCGGTCTGACCACCGACCGGGCCCGCGCCATAGAATGCCCACGGCGCAAGCTGCGCCGGACTTGGGTGTTGTCATGACTGCATTGCTGTTGCGCTGGCCGGCGCGTGTTCTACGGATTCTCTGGCGCCTGCTGGACCTGGGGCGGCGCGTTCTCTTGAACTTGTTGCTGTTGCTGCTGGTGGTGCTGCTGGTTGCCGCCTACCTGGCCGGCCGCCCGTCGGCGCTGGAGGACAACACCGCGCTGGTGCTGAGCCTCAAGGGTGCGCTGGTGGAGCAGAAGTCGGGCGGCGCTGGCGACAACCTGCTGGCGCAGGTTCGCGGCGAGTCCAGCTCGGCGACGCGCCTGCGCGACGTGCTGCAGGTGCTCGATGCGGCGGCGACTGACCCGAAGATCGGCCGGGTGCTGTTGATGCCCGATGAGCTGGGACCGGCCGGCATGGCGTCGCTGCGCGAAGTGGCCGCGGCGCTGGAGCGCTTCAAGGCCAGCGGCAAGCCGGTGCTGGCCTGGGGCGCAGGCTTCAACCAGCGCCAGTACTACCTGGCCGCGCACGCCAGCCAGGTCTTTCTCGACCCCATGGGGGCGGTGCTGCTGGAGGGCTTTGGCGGCTACCGCAACTACTACCTGGATGCGCTGGACAAGATTGGCATCACCGCGCACCTGATTCGCGTGGGCACTTTCAAGAGTGCTGCCGAGCCCTACATTGCCAACCAGCCTTCCAGTGCCGCCGCCGAGGCCGATGCCTTTCTTTACAACGGACTGTGGAAGACCTACACCGATGCGGTGGAGGGCGCGCGCAAGCTCCAACCGGGGCGCATCATGCAGGGCATCGACCAGGTGAGCGAACTACTCAAGGCCGCCGGTGGCGACATGGCCAGGCTGGCCCTGTCGAACAAGCTGGTCGATGGGCTGAAGACACGTGACGAACTGCGCCGCATGCTGATCGAGCAGGGAGCCCGGGACGAGGGCGGCAAGACCTTTCGCCAGGTCGGTTTCGAGGACTACCTGCACCGCCAGCAGTCCAGGCACGGCGGCGAAGCCGTCGGTGTGGTGGTGGCCGAGGGCGTGATCACCGATGGCGAGGCGCCGCTGGGCGGCGTTGGCGGCTTGTCCACGGCGGCCTTGATCCGCCAGGCGCGCGAGGACGACAAGGTCAAGGCGCTGGTGCTGCGTGTCAATTCGCCTGGTGGCAGCGCCTACGGCTCCGAGCTGATCCGCCGCGAGCTGGAGCTCACGCGCAACGCCGGCAAGCCGGTGGTGGTGTCGATGGGCAACGTGGCGGCCTCGGGCGGCTACTGGATGGCGATGTCGGCCGACGAGGTGATTGCGGACGCCGCCACCGTCACCGGCTCGATTGGCGTGTTTGCCGTGTTGCCCACGGCCGAGAAACTGATGGACAAGCTGGGCGTGCACAGCGCCGGCACCACCACCACCTGGCTGACCGGTGGCTACGACCCGCGCCGTGCGCTGGATCCGCGCATCGCCGACGTGATTCAGAGCAGCGTCAACCACATCTATGCCGACTTCACCGCCAAGGCCGCGCTGGCGCGCAAGACCACGCCGCAGAAGATCGACGAGGTCGCGCAGGGGCGCGTCTGGAGCGGCCAACAGGCCAGGGAGCGCGGCCTGATCGACACGCTGGGCAGTTACCAGGACGCCATCGCATCGGCGGCCAAGCGTGCCAAGCTGGCCGGCGGCTACCGCGTGGCCTACATCGAGCGCGGCCCCTCCTCGCTGGACCGGGTGTTGAATCTGCTGCCGGGCGCGGCAGTCGAGTCCCTGGGCAACGCCCTGGGCGTGCGCGTGGCCGCCGAGCTGCCAGCATTGGCGCTGGCCAGGCTGCCGCTGGGCGAGGTGGCCGCCGACGTGGGCTGGCTGGCCGACGTGGCCCGCCGTGGCAAGCCCTTCGAGGCCATGGCCCACTGCCTGTGCGGCGCGCCCTGAGGGCGCGCCTGCCGCGGACGTGCGAACGGCAGCGAATTCCTGCTGGATGTCTAACCCCGTTGGTGCGGCTGGCTCGTACCAGTCTGTTTAAGGAGGAGCGAGACCCCATGAAATCCATCATCATCTGCTTGCTGGCCGGCCTGCTGGCAAGCCTTGGCGCCGGTGCCTGGGCCGCAGTGCCGGCGGCCGAACGCCGTACCACGCTGGCGCCGTTTACCAGCGAGGCGCAATTGGCGGCGCTGTTCAAGACCTGGCAGGACCAGCAACGGCGCCGCGACGAGGAGCGGCGTGCGCTGCAGAGCGCGCAAAAGAGCACGCCCATGGCAGACCAGAACGTCGCCGGTGTGGCACCACCCGCCCCGGCACCGACCGCGGCGCCGGCGGCCGCCAAGGCCGAAGCCGGGGCCGCCGGCGAGTCCGTCACCAACACGCAGACCGCTGGCGTGGACGAGGGCGGCATCGTCAAGCTGCACGGCAAGCACCTGGTGGTGCTGCGCCGCGGGCGCCTGTTCACGGTGGCGCTGGGTGATGCCCAGTTGAAGCCGGTGGCCGCCATCGACGCGTTCGGACCGGACAGCGCGCCAGGGCGGGCCTGGTACGACGAGATGCTGATCTGGGGCAACACCATCGTGGTGATTGGCTACAGCTATGCCGGCGGCGGCACCGAGGTCGGCCTGTTCGACATCGACCAGGACGGTGGCTTGCGTTACCGCGCCACCTACCATCTGCGCTCCAACGACTACTACTCTTCGCGCAACTACGCCAGCCGCCTGATCGGTAGCCAGTTGATCTTCTATACCCCGCTCTACCTCAACCCGCGCGCGCCGGACCCGTTCATCGCCTTTCCGGCCATGCGCAAATGGCGCGGCCAGGGGCAGGGCGGCGAGTTCCGTCGCATCGCGCCGGCCACCCGCATCTACCGTACCGACGATGAGCTCGACCCCTGGGCCGGGCTGGCGCTGCACACCGTCACGGTCTGCGAGCTGGCCAGGCCCGAGATGGACTGCCAGGCCAGCGCCGTGCTGGGCCCGCCGGGGCGCGTGTTCTATGTCTCGGCCCAGTCGGTGTATGTCTGGACCAGCAGCTGGCGCCACGTCGCGGGTGAGAGCCGCACCGAATCGGCGGTGTTCCGCATCCCGCTCAATGGCAGCGCGCCCTCGGCGCTGAAGACCAGCGGCAGCCCGATCGACCAGTTCTCATTCCTGGAGAGCGAGGATGGCCATCTCAATGTGTTGCTGCGCGCCAATGGCCGTGGCGAGGCCATGTGGGCGGCCGAAAACAGCCGTGGCGACATCGCCCTGCTGCGCGTGGCGCTCGACAGCTTTGGCGATGGGCACGACAGCGCGCCGGCCGAGCGCTATCGCCGCCTGCCGGGCGTGGCTGGCTACAGCCTGCAGAACCGCTTTATAGGCCCCTATCTGTTGTACGGCTCGGGCGCCAGCTGGGGGCGAGTCCAGGACCGCAGCGAGACCTCGGTCCAGGTGGTGCGCTGGGCCGCCGCCACGCCGGTGCAGGCGCTGGGGTTGTCGCATGGCGTGGACCGCATCGAGGCGCTGGGCCAGCATGCGCTGGTGGTGGGCGCCAACGGACCTGACCTGCACTTCACCAGCATCCGGCTGGACGACAGCGCCAGCACCGCCTCTCGCTACGTCCGGGCCGATGCGGCGCAAGGAGAAACGCGCAGCCATGGCTTCTTCTACAAGCCGCAGAGCGCGCAGGACGGCCTGTTGGGCCTGCCGGTGCGCGCTGGTGGCCAGGCCGGCGCGCGGCAACTGCGCGAGCCTTCGGCGGCCGTGGTGTTTCTCAAGAACAGCGGCCTCAAGCTGTCGGAGATGGGCGCGCTGGACGCCACGCCGGGCGTGAACCAGGACGATGCGTGCCGCGCCTCATGCGTGGACTGGTATGGCAACTCGCGGCCGCTGTTCATCGGCAGCCGGGTGTTTGCGCTGATGGGCTACGAGCTGGTCGAGGGCGAGGTGGCAAGCTTCGGCCGCGGCGCGCAGATCCGCGAACTGCGCCGGGTCAGCTTTTCGCCCGGGGCACAGCGGCTGGCGCGCTGATGGCAAACTCAACCCTCTATGCCCAATACCTCCGATATCCGCATCCGCAGCGTACGCCCGCTGATCTCTCCGGCGATTCTTGAAGATGAACTGCCGCTGGACGACGCCGGCTCGGCCGCGGTCCAGCGCGCGCGCCGCGAGGTGGCCCGGGTGATTCTGGGCCAGGACGACCGTCTGCTGGCGGTGGTCGGGCCCTGCTCGGTGCATGATCCTGAGGCGGCACTGGCCTATGCCCACAAGCTCGCGCCCCTGGCGCAGCGCCTGGCGCCGGACCTGGTGGTGGTGATGCGGGTCTACTTCGAGAAGCCGCGCACCGTGGTGGGCTGGAAGGGCCTGATCAACGACCCCGGACTGGATGGCAGCTTCCAGATCAACCGCGGGCTGCGCCTGGCGCGCAAGCTGCTGCTCGATGTCACGGCGGCAGGCCTGCCGATTGCTACCGAATTTCTGGACACCACACTGGGTCAGTACTACGCCGATCTGGTGTCCTGGGGCGCCATTGGCGCGCGCACCACCGAGAGCCAGGTGCACCGCGAGCTGGCCTCCGGGCTGTCGATGCCGGTTGGCTTCAAGAACCGCACCGACGGCGATGTGCAGGTGGCGGTGGACGCCATCCTGTCGGCGCGGCACCCGCACTCCTTTCCGTCGCTGACCCATGAAGGCGCGCCGGCGGTGCTGACCACCTCCGGCAACGAGCATGGCCATCTGGTGTTGCGCGGTGGCAGCCGCAGCGGCCCGAATTTCGATGCCGAGCACGTTGCGCAGGCGGCCGCGCTGCTGCAAGAGGCCGGTGCGCCCAGGGCCATTCTGGTCGACTGCAGCCACGCCAACAGCGCCAAGCGCTTTGAGCGCCAGCCCGAGGTGGCGCACGACGTGGCGCAGCAGATCGCCGCCGGACAACGCGCCATCATCGGCGTCATGCTGGAGAGCCACCTGGTCGCCGGGGCCCAGGCTGTGGTGCCGGGTCAGCCGCTGGTCTATGGCCAGAGCATCACCGACGGCTGCCTGGCCTTCGAGCAGGTGGTGCCGGTGCTGGAGGAACTGGCAGCGGCCGTGCGGTCCAGAAGGCTCGCGCCATGATCAAGGCGTTTGCCGCGGCCCTGTTGGCGGCGCTGGCGGCGTGGCTGCTGGCACTGATCGTGACGGCGGTGCTTGCCGAGCGCATGTCGGCCCGGCAGGCCGGCAACGCTTTGCTGCTGTTCGGACTGGCGGACCTGGCGATCGTGGCCGCCTCGGTGTGGCTGTATCGCTGGCTGGGCGCGAGTTGGGGCCAGGCGCCGGTGCCGACCTGGTCGCTGTTGCTGTTTGGCGCGCTGGCGGCGGTGGCGGGCCTGGTAATGCTGCTGTTCACCATGCTGCTGCTCAATCGCTGAACTGAAGCCTTGCGGGTCAGACCACTTTGCGCGGCAAGTCTGCTCTGCCCCCAACTGACTAGAAAGCGTGGGCCGCACGCAACTCGAAGGCGCGGCGCGCATGGCGGGGTTGCAGCACGCTGCCAGCCGGCGCTCCGTTCTTCAGCAGCGTGGCCGCCTCGCTGCGCGCTATGGTCAGGGTGTCGAGCTCGGCGGTCACGCTGAGACCGGCCAGGGACGCGGGTTGCAGCGTCAAAGCCAGCCGCAAGCCGCGCGCCCAGCGGGTGTTGAGGCTTGCCTGGTCATAGAGTTGTTGATCAAAGCCGACGCGCAGCCACTCCGGTTGCGCCAGCACCAGCACGG
>Ga0208627_1000437_pt1 | contig 12515 bp, 9 predicted proteins | sample LakWasMet13_LOW5_2_FD_183861 | JGI IMG/M metagenome (GOLD analysis project Ga0208627, IMG submission 183861) | Freshwater sediment methanotrophic microbial communities from Lake Washington under simulated oxygen tension - Sediment Metagenome... | ecosystem: Environmental > Aquatic > Freshwater >... | reverse complement strand
AAAGTTAGACATTTTGACCAACGCAGTGTTGACCAACAAGCAAACATTAAGCATTGATGAGGCGGCAATCTATACCGCGTTATCAGTTTCTTATTTGTACAAGCTCACATCTACCCAGCAAATCCCACACTTCAAACCACGCGGGAAAATTATCTATTTTGACCGCTCAGAACTTGACGAATGGTTAAGGCAAAATCGCGTCAAGACCACCGACGAAATACAAACTGAAGCAGGCAACCACGTTGCAAAGGGTGGCCGGTAATGGATCAGCATAACGACAAAACAAGGGCGCTTTTAAAAGAAGCCTTAACCATCTTTCCCAACTCATTAACGCAAACCATAAAAGCATCACTTGCCAATTCTAATGGCGTTATCAGTGCTTCAGGTGTGGCAATTATCGCCAAGATCGACAACGTCAAGACAGCCGCCGCCTTGCTTGTTAATGCATTTGAAACAGAGCAAAGCAAAAGCGTGATAGGTGAATTTTGCCGCGCTGCAATTACTGCAAAAAGTGATTTAACCAGGCTGTTAAATTCGGAGCCATACAGCCCCACTATTACCGAAGCAATCGCAGAGGCTCATCAATTCATGTTCGTTATAAACCTGCTTTGGGGTGCGAACGATGAGTGTTAATAGCATTGAAGCCGCTGCAATGGCCGCCTGTGCCACCGTTGGTATTACTTACAAAGCATTTCCCCCTGATGGCCTATTTCATGTGGTTGATGCCATCGACGGTAAGCCGCGCAATGGTGCTGGCCGTGTTAAATTTTTTGCAGACGGTCAGGGCGGTATTGCATCAAATTGGAAAACAGCCCACACCCAAGCATTTTTTGTAAATGGCACCGCCACCGCCAAACTAGACCCGGCTGAGTTAGAGCGTATCAGGCGTGAACAACAGAAGCGGTCGCTTGAGAAGTTAAAAGGCTATGACCGCGCCGCGCTTAAGGCTGTGCAAATCTGGACTGCAGCCCCACCAGCGCCAGTAGACCATCCCTACTTAATCGCTAAGCAAATCAAGCCACACGGCGCACGACTAGCCGCTTGGGAGCGGTCTATTGTCGATGAGTCAGGAAAGCGCCAAAAATTGGTTATTGAAAACTGCCTGGTTTTGCCACTGTACGACGCAACCGGAAAGATTCGCTCATTACAGGCAATTTTTCCAGATAAGCATCCGCTATTAACCCGTAATAAAGATTTTCTCCCAGGTGGGCAGCTGGCCGGGTTGTTTTGGTGGATCGGTGGTAAGTCTGAAACCGTGTTGGTTTGTGAAGGCTTTGCAACCTCGGCAACACTGCACAAGGAAACTGGAAGCCGCGTTTATTTGGCGTATACAGCAGGGAATTTATTAGCGGTTGGTCAAACAATCAGAGAAAAACTGCCTAACGCTGAAATTGTTTTCTGTGCTGATAACGATACCAACACAGCAGGCAACCCAGGCTTAAGCAAAGCCACCGCCGCCGCTGAAGCCGTGGGCGGATCGGTAGCCGTGCCACCGATAGCAGGCGATTTTAACGACTACGCTATTTCATTGAAGGCGGTATCAGATGGGCAGTGAAACAAATAAACCCTTGCTTAAGATCGTGAAAGACGCCACCAAGCCAGCCAGCAAAAAGCCCGGCAATACCGGCGGCAATGGTTCCGGCGGGTCTGGATCATCAACCAAGCTTCTTAAGTTTGGGGACTATGCCATTAAAAACGGCGCTTTCCATCAAATCAAAGCAGTTCGGGCCGGGCCTGAAGGCGATGGCTTTGTAGAATTTCCGCTGTGTGATTTTACCTGCAAGATCGTTGAAGAAATCGTTCAAGACACCGGCTTGGAAGACTCATCTTTTCTACGCATAGAAGGCCGTCGGGCTGATAATGTGCCGCTCCCGTTGGTCGATGTTCCGGCGAAAAATTTCTATTCGTCACAAGGCAACTGGGTAAATGAGTTTTGGGGTGCCGCCCCATTCATTTACCCAGGGGCAGCCAAAAAAGACAATCTACGCGCCGCCATTCACTTGTACTCAAGATTGAACGGAGATGTGCCGCGTCGTGTGATCTATAAATTTTCTGGCTGGAAAAAAATTAATGACCTTTGGCACTACTTAACCGGATCGGGAGCAATTACCGCCGCCGGTCTGGTTGATACCGTTGAAACCGATTTAGGCAGCGGCCACATGACCCGCTACGCACTGCCGGCACCACTGGCAGGCGATGAGCTGAAGGCCGCAATCAATGAGGCGCTGCAATTGATGACCATCTGCCCCAACAAGCCCCACATAGGCGCTGTGCTATTGGCCGCGGTAGCACGGGCACCGCTGGGAGAGCATCATCCTATTGATTTTTGTTTGTGGATTCATGGCCTAACCGGATCGAGAAAATCTGAACTTGCTGCTTTATGTTTGGCGTTCTTTGGAGACTTCAACGCCCGGCGCTTCCCTGCTAATTGGAGCGACACCGATAACGCCTTAGAAAGTAAGGCGTTTCAATGCAAGGATTCGCTCTACATTGTGGACGACTTCAAGCCTTCAGTGAACCAGGCTGAAGCCGCCAAGCTGCACAGCAAGGCAGAACGTTTTATAAGAAACACCGGCAATCAAGCAGGCCGAAACCGCCTATCATCAAGCCTTCAGGCCATCCCTGCACCCTATAACCGAAGCATGACCATTGCCACGGGTGAAGATTTGCCCAAGGGACAAAGTTTACTTGGTCGGTTATTGGTCTTAGAGCTGGCACGAAATGACGTAGATAATAATCAACTAACCCTCTGCCAGCAGTCCGCCGCCGCTGGTAAGTTTGCCGGGCTAATGTCTGCTTACATCCAATGGCTAGCGCCGCGTATGGATCAGCTTAAGCAAGACTTCCCTAAATTTGTGCAGCAATATCGAGATAAGGCCACGCAAGACGGCCTTGCCACTTCTCACCCCCGCGCCCCTGAGCTATACGCCAATATGGTAGCTGGTTGTGAAACATTCACTGATTTTCTACAAGATGCCGGGATCAGCAGCGAACGCGCCAATGTGTTGACCGCTGACATTGAAACTGGACTGAAGTACGCATTTAGTGAACAAGGCGCTTATCAAAAAGATCAGGACGAAATCGAGCGATTCTTGCAACTATTGCGGGCCTCCTTAAGTTCCGGCAATGGTCATATTGCCACCGCCACCAAGCAAGGCCCACCTATAACCAGGCCTTATAGTTGGGGGTGGCGAGGCTTTGGAAAGGATTTAAACGGCGATGACGAATATAGACCGATGGGCGATTCTATCGGTTGGTACGCCGAACCCAAGGACGCCCGGCCCGCTGAAGTTTGGTTAGAACCTAACACCACCTTTAAAGTGGTTCAGGAATTCGCCCGCCGCCAAGGTGATAGCTTCCTTATTTCCCCCGCCTCTTTGTGGCGGCGTATGTCAGAGCGTGGAATATTGTTAAGAGCTGAAGCAAATCAAACCACAGTAAAGCGTGTTGTTGCTGGCCGGTCTGTGCGCGTGTTGACGCTGTCCGCTGACCTAATTGAGTCTGGTTAATCCCGCGCCCTTAGCACCTTACGCCATTGGGTAGCAGTGTTGCTTTAATCTAACCCCCGCTGGTACTTCAAAAAAAGTTATAGGGTCTAGTGTATTAAAGTCAGGGAGTTTAGGGAGATTAGCCTGTAAGCCTTATGTATCATGGTTTACACGCTCCCTAAGTGTTCTGAAAAGTTAGGGAGTCTCCCTAGATTTTTAGGGAGCAAAAAGCCCGCTATATTGTGCATGTTGGGCATAGAATCAGCTTGAATATTGCTTAAACAGCACTAACTCCCTAAATAAATACGAAAAACTTAGGGAGATTCCCTAGGTTTTTTTAGCACTTAGGGAGCTTGCAAGCCACGCCACGTATGGCCTGAAGCCATTTCTCCCTAAACTCCCTAAGCCTACAGCAGTACACCCCCTAAAGTTTTTTTCACAGCAACAATTTAATGATCCTCTTAACCGCCAAAAAAGGCCGGTGTTGAGCTGGTAGCATGGCAGGGGGTGGGGCTCTATTTCTCTTGAAGGTGTTGATTCCCTGACCCGTTGCATAGCTAAACTTTTATCTGAGATATTTAGAATAGAAAAAACCCACCTAAGCAAGGTAATGAGCATCTTAACCACCAAAAAAGGCGGCTGTATTGAGCTGTTGTGTGTGTCTCACCCCTACCCCTAGGGGGGTCAAAATCCCTAAAACGTTTTCCCCCTAGACCGATTGCAACTACTTATGTGCAAACGCGGGAATTTCCATAGGGGGGGGTAGCAGCCCACAGGCCACGCCCGGCGCCACTTTGAGTAAATCAAGCCGCTGTTTTTTAGCGCATACCGCTTGTGACTGTCCTACATGAATGAGTAAATGTTGTCCTACATGGCTCGGGATGTGCCGCTACTCTATGGCGTGATTGCTTGGGGCAAGGGGGAGAGATAGACAGCTACTACTCGACACCCAGCACACAAACAATTGACAGCCAACCCACACCAGGCAGACAATGGCCGCGCCGGTCAACAGACTGGCCGGGATTCGAACCCCGTTTGCAAAGGCGAATAATCGCCACTTTAATCAGTGGCTTTTTTATGCCTGCTATTTAGTACGGCTTTGCTGTGCTTGTTTACTATGGCGTGGTTACTTGGGCAGCTTTGCAGCTGGCCGCACCCTTTGCGCGGTAGTTCGAACCCACTTAACCACGTCTCCCAAAGATTCGAACCAATGGGAGGCGGTTTACATCCATAAGCAAAGGAGTACCACGTAATGAAGCAATCACACAACCCAGGCTTAAGCCAAACCACTACAAACAAAATCCCACACTTTGTCGTTTGCGAGAAGTCAGGCAAGTATCAAGCCGCTAAGCCACTCACAGAGGCGCAAATAATTAAAGCAGCTAAGAGCCTGCTTAATCGTCGTTTTAAACCAGGGCAGGCCCTCACCAGCCCGGAATTAACCCGTGATTGGTTGCGGATCAATTTAATGGGTTTAGAGCATGAAGTGTTTGTCTGTATATTTTTGAACAATCAACACATCGTAATTAAACATGAAGAAATGTTCAGGGGCACAATTGACGGCTCAAGCGTCTATCCGCGTGAAGTGGCTAAACGCTGTTTGCAGCTTAACGCCGCTGCGGTCATGTTTGCCCACAACCACCCTTCCGGCATAACCGAACCCAGCCTAGCTGATAGGCACATCACAGACAAACTAAAAACCGCGCTCAATTTGTTTGATATACGAACACTTGACCATTTCATCATCGGTAAAGACAAGCCTTACTCATTCGCTGAACATGGCTTGCTTTAGTCGGGTATGATTGGTTTATTAATGCCTCAAAAGCATAAAAAATGAATAATTTTTCACTTTTTACCCCTATATCACCCCTTTAGCTCGTTAAGCTATTGATTTATAAGTCTACATTAGATTATGCATCGGTAAATAACCCGTCTCAACTGACGCAAAACCGTTATAGACCATAGTTTGTAGGTGTATCAATCCATTCGTAGATAATGCGGATAAATCCGCACCTACAACCAAACCAATCCCAGAAAGGATTCCATGTTCGAACAAGCTTTCAAAAATATCGACGACGTACTTCGTAAAGAAGCCGGTTGTGCCAGCGAATTGGATTACACCGAACAAACTTCCTGGCTGCTGTTCCTCAAATATCTGGATAGTCTGGAACAAGACAAAGCCGTGGAAGCCGAGCTGGAAGGCCGCCAATACCGTTTTGTTCTTGACGAAGCCTATCGCTGGGAAAGCTGGGCAGCACCCAAAACTGCCGACGGCAAACTAGACCACAATCAAGCGCTGACCGGCGACGACTTGCGCGACTTTGTCGATCGCAAATTGTTCCCTTATCTGCATGGCTTTAAGCAGCGTGCCGATGGCCCCAACACCATCGAATACAAAATCGGTGAAATTTTCGGCGAGATCAAAAACCGCATTCACAGCGGTTACAACCTGCGCGAAATCATCGACCACATCGACGAACTGCGCTTTCGCTCGCAAACCGAAAAACACGAGCTGTCGCATCTCTACGAAGCCAAGATCAAAAACATGGGTAACGCCGGGCGCAACGGCGGCGAGTATTACACGCCACGGCCCTTGATTCGCGCCATCGTACAAGTCACCCAACCCAAAATCGGCGAACGCATTTATGACGGCGCAGTCGGTTCGGCAGGTTTCTTGTGCGAAGCCTTTGATTACCTGAAAAACCAGCCCAACCTGACTACCAGCGATCTGGAAATCCTGCAAACCCGCAGCTTTTACGGCAAGGAAAAGAAGTCGCTGGCCTACGTCATCGCCATCATGAACATGATTCTGCATGGCATCGAAGCGCCCAACATCGTCCACACCAACACCCTGGCGGAAAACCTGGCCGACATTCAGGACAAAGACCGCGTCGATGTCATCCTGGCCAATCCACCCTTCGGCGGCAAGGAGCGCAAGGAAGTGCAGCAAAACTTTGCCATCCGCACCGGCGAAACCGCCTTCCTGTTCTTGCAACACTTCATCAAAATGCTCAAAGCCGGTGGTCGAGCCGGTGTGGTGATTAAAAATACCTTCCTGTCCAACACCGACAACGCCTCGGTATCTTTGCGCAAACTGCTGTTGGAAAGCTGTAACCTGCACACCGTGCTGGATTGCCCCGGCGGCACCTTTCAGGGCGCCGGTGTCAAAACCGTGGTGTTGTTTTTCGAGAAAGGCGCACCGACCCGCAAGGTCTGGTACTACCAGCTCGACCCCGGCCGCAACATGGGTAAAACCAACCCGCTCAACGATGCGGATTTGGCCGAGTTTATCGAACTGCAACTTACCTTTGCCGACTCGCCGAAAAGCTGGAGTGTGGATGTTGGTTCCCTGAGCGCCGCCGAAGGGTTTGACTTGTCGGTGAAGAATCCCAACGGTGGCGAAGAGATCGTCCACCGCAGCCCGCAGGCGATCATGGATGAGATTTGAGCTGGATGCACAAAGCGCGCAAGTCTTGGCAAAAATTAGAGGCTTGTTATGAAACATACCTCAGTCGATCAGACAACCGTATTAGTAGACATCCGCCAACTGATTGAACTTGCACGGCAACGCGCGGCGGCTGCCGTCAATGCAGAATTGGCTTTGCTGTACTGGCAAATAGGCAGGCGTATCCAGATTGAAGTCTTGCAAGGGCAACGTGCCGAATATGGCAAACAAATTATCGCCACGTTAGCCCAACAACTAACCGCCGATTACGGCAAAGGTTGGAGTGAAAAACAGCTAAGACATTGTCTCCGCGCTGCAGAGACTTTTACTGACGAGATAATTTTCTCCACAGTGCGGAGACAATTGAGCTGGAGCCACATCAAGACCCTGATGTACCTCGATGATTCGTTGAAGCGGGATTTCTACCTAGAGATCGCTCGGCTTGAAGGCTGGTCCTCACGACAGCTACAAGAACGCATCAATTCGCAATTATTTGAACGCACCGCAATTTCAAAAATGCCGGAAGAAACTATCCGGCATGATTTAGAGTTGCTGCGTAATCAAGGCCAACTCTCTGCCGATCTTGCCTTTCGCGATCCCTACTTATTAGATTTTCTCGGCCTAGCCGACACTTACGCCGAAAAAGGTAAGTTGATTCCGTTCGTGGTGAGCTTGTCGAACCATGAATGGAATCAACGGAGAGTTGCATAATGGCCTTCTGGGTTTACATTCTCCAATGCGCTGACGACAGCTACTACACCGGCCATACCGACAATCTGGAAAAACGGATAGCCGAGCATCATAAGGGAGCTATAACTAGTTGCTACACCTACAAACGCCGCCCGCTGCAACTGGTGTTTTCCCAGGATTTCCCAACACGGGAAGAAGCCTTAGCATCCGAACAACAAATAAAAGGTTGGAGCCGCAAAAAGAAAGAAGCCATGATGAGTGGAGACTGGGCTGAAGTATCAAGACTCGCCAAGTCCAACACCGTTCGCCCTGAGCTTGTCGAAGGGCAGGAGCTAAGACCAGCTTTTATAGAAGGCCCGAGCTCATCCGATCATGGTTCGACAAGCTCACCACGAACGGATGAGGGAAGGTTGGATACTGGGGATAAGCTATGAAGCAGAGATGGCAATCCAAAGAGTTTGAGGACTGTATTGAGAAGGTCACCTATACGACCAAAATTCAGCGCAAGGACTTCTTGGAAGCCGGTGCTTATCCGGTGGTGTCACAAGAAGATACCTTCATTAACGGTTATTGGGATGACACAGATGATGTGTTCCGGGTTGAAACACCGTTAGTGGTCTTTGGTGATCACACCAAGGTTCTAAAGTACATCGACTTCGATTTTGTTCTTGGTGCTGATGGTGTCAAATTGTTACTGCCGAAAGAATTTCTTGTTCCTAAGTTTTTCTACTATCAGCTTCAGACCGCACAACTGGAGTCGCTCGGGTATGCACGGCACTATAAACTTCTCAAGGAGCTTGAGATCAAGTTCCCAGAGAGAGCCGAACAACACCGCATCGTCGCCATCCTCGACGATGCGTTTGACGGTATTGCCACCGCCAAAGCCAACGCCGAAAAGAACCTGCAAAACGCCCGCGCCCTGTTTGAAAGCCATCTGCAAGCGATGTTTAGTCAAACGAGTAAAAACTGGGAAAAAAAGCATTTAGCTGAAGTTGCCAAGGATTTTGGACGAGGAAAGTCAAAACATCGACCACGTAACGATCCCAAACTTTATGGCGGGAAATTTCCGTTTATTCAAACCGGCGACGTGCGCAATGCAACTCATCTGATTAATACTTATAGCCAGACTTACAACGAAGCTGGTCTTGCTCAAAGCAAGCTATGGCCTAAAGGGACTCTCTGTATCACTATTGCCGCAAACATCGCTGAAACTGGGATTCTGGATTTTGATTCTTGTTTTCCCGATAGCGTAATTGGCGTAGTGGTCGACCCTGGCGTAATCAGTATAAAATTTTTGGAATATCTTCTTCAAAGTTTTAAAACAATTTTGCAGGCAAAAGGAAAAGGTAGCGCGCAGGACAACATCAATCTTGGCACTTTTGAAAATCAGTTATTCCCATTTCCAAGTTTGAAGGAACAAGAACAAATTGTCTCTACGCTAGATAGCCTTAGTGGAGAAATTCAACGCCTCGAATCCATCTACCAACAAAAACTCGCCGCCCTCGATGAACTAAAAAAATCTCTGCTGCACCAAGCTTTCAGCGGTCAGCTTTGATTTGAAGTCGTAGGTCTGGTCAGTTCGATAGGGCGTAACCCGACATTGGCGGCCATCGTGTTGGGTTACGCTGCGCTAACCCAACCTACAAAAATCCCTGTTACACCAAGCCTTCAGCGGCCAGCTTTGAATGATGACTTGTATAAAAAACCGAATTTTTTATACAGGTCGGTTAAACGTGATAAGAAAACTTCATTTTTTATACACGTTACACAAACATGTTAAGATAATTGTGTTTTCTTATCATGTTATGAGTAAAGGGTATGGTTGAATTAGAAATTCCCAGTAATGACAGCTTGGAAGTTAAAGCCGTTTGGCAAAACCTTGCCGAAGCACATCGTTATTTGGCTGAGCTAAAAGGTTTATGTGAATCGTTACCTAACCGGGTAATACTGCTGGATACGCTTTCTATTCAAGAAGCGAAAGATAGTTCGGAAATAGAAAACATCATCACCACACACGATGAGCTATACGCTTACGAACCCAACAATCTTTCATCACCTGCCGCTAAAGAGGTACAAAATTATATTGCGGCGTTAAGGGTAGGATTTTCTGATGTGCAAGAATCCGGCTTGATCCGCCTGAATACGATTTTACGGGTGCAAGAAGCTGTTGAACAAAATAACGCTGGTTTAAGAAAATTACCGGGGACGATGCTTAAAAACCAAAGCACAGGCGCAACGGTTTACGAGCCGCCGCAAGACGCGCTGGTCATTGAAAAGTTAATGGCCGATTTAGTGGCTTTTATTCATGCCGATGATGAACTCGACCCTTTGTTGCGCATGGCGATCGCCCATCATCAGTTTGAAAGTATCCACCCTTTTTATGACGGCAATGGCCGCACGGGCCGGATATTGAATCTGTTAATTATGCAACGCGAAGGTTTGCTGGATTTGCCGGTGTTGTATTTAAGCCGTTACATCACATCTACTAAAAGCCAGTATTATCAATTGCTGCAAGCAACCCGAGACTCACATGATTGGGTGGCTTGGTGCGTTTATATCGTTAAAGGCGTAGCCGTTACTGCTAAAAGTGAAATTAAGTTAGTCAAACAGTTACGCGAGTTGATGCAAGCTACCAAGCAACGTTTACGCACTGAGTTGCCAAAACTTTATAGCCAAGAGCTGTTAAATAATTTATTCCGCCATCCCTATACAAAAATTGAGTTTGTAGAAAACGATTTAGGGGTTTCACGCATTACTGCGGCAAAGCATTTAGACGCCTTAGCCACTAATGGCTTTGTGCAAAAGAAGAAAATTGGCCGTAATAACTATTATATAAACGTTCCGCTATTTAACCTTTTAACGCAGATTACATTAGATGATGAATGAAGCCGAAACCCGCGCCGACTATATTGACCCTGCTTTAGCCGCGGCTGGCTGGGGTGTGGTTGATGGCAGCCGGATTCGGCGGGAATATCCGATCACCTTGGGCCGTATCGAAGGCCACGGCAAACGCGGCAAAGCGTTAACTGCCGATTATGTGCTGGAGTATCGCAACACCAAACTGGCAGTGGTCGAAGCCAAAGCTTGGGATAAGCCACTGACAGAGGGCGTCGGTCAGGCTAAGAATTACGCAAGTAAACTGGCGATTCGCTTTACTTATGCCAGCAACGGGCAGGGCGTTTATGGCATTGATATGGCTACCGGTGTTGAGGGTGAGTTGGTTACATTTCCTTCACCAGCTGAGTTATGGAATCGTACCTTTGCGGTGGAAAACGCCTGGCGTGACCGCTTTGCAGCCGTGCCGTTTGAAGATCGCGGCGGTTATTTTCAAGGTCGTTATTATCAAGACATTGCCGTTGAACGGGTGTTGCAGGCCATCGCCAACGGACAAGGCCGCATCTTACTGACCCTGGCAACCGGTACCGGCAAGACTTTCATCGCCTTTCAACTGGCTTGGAAATTGTTTCAGAGTCGCTGGAATCTGTCCGATTGGAAGGTAGCTTCAAAGCCCTCTCCGGAGGGAGAGGGAGCCAACGCTCTTAATTCAACGACTTTGAAAGGCGAACCAACCCGCAGACCACGCATTTTGTTTTTAGCCGACCGCAACATTCTGGCGAATCAGGCGTTCAACGCTTTTTCGGCTTTTCCTGAAGATGCGTTGGTGCGCATTGAACCCACCGACATTCGCAAGAAAGGCAAGGTGCCGAAGAATGGCAGTTTGTTCTTTACTATTTTTCAGACCTTCATGAGTGGGCCGGTCAGCCAAACCGTTCGCCCTGAGCTGGTCGAAGGGCACACCTCATCCGTTCATGGTTCGACAAGCTCACCAAGAACGGATGAGAAACTGATTCAGCCCGAACGGAACCTCTATTTCGGCGAATACCCACCCGACTTTTTCGACTTTATCGTCATCGACGAATGTCACCGTGGCGGCGCCAATGACGAAAGCAATTGGCGTGGCATTCTGGAATATTTCTCACCTGCCGTGCAATTGGGTTTAACGGCTACCCCCAAACGAAAAGATAATGTCGATACTTACGCTTACTTCGGCGAACCGGTGTTTATCTACTCACTAAAAGACGGCATCAATGATGGTTTTCTGACGCCGTTCCGGGTCAAGCAGATTGCGACAACCATGGATGATTATGTATTTACCTCCGACGATACGGTAGTCGAAGGTGAAATTGAAGCCGGTAAACGCTACGAGGAAAAGGACTTCAACAAGATTATCGAGATTCGGGAACGTGAGTATAAGCGCGTGGAAATCTTCATGGCGCAAATCGATCAGCGTGAAAAAACCATCGTGTTTTGTGCCAACCAAAGCCACGCCTTATTGATTCGTGATTTGATCAACCAGGTTAAAACCTGCACTGACCCGAACTATTGCCAGCGGGTTACTGCTAACGATGGTGCTCTCGGCGAGCAGTGGTTGCGCGACTTTCAGGATAACGAAAAAACTATCCCGACCATTTTGACCACCTCGCAAAAGCTGTCGACGGGTGTTGATGCCCGCAATGTGCGCAATATTGTCTTGCTCAGGCCAATCAATTCGATGATCGAATTCAAGCAGATTATCGGCCGCGGCACCCGGCTGTATGATGGCAAGGATTACTTCACCATTTACGATTTCGTCAGAGCCCATCACCGATTCAGCGAACCCGACTGGGATGGCGAACCTGTCGATCCGGACGTGTGTAGTCAATGCGGCTGTTTTCCTTGTCAGTGTGAGAAATCACCGCCGAAACCTTGTGCTGTCTGCGGCGAGCAGCCTTGTCAGTGTCCGAAAGAAGCCTGTCCTGAATGTGGCCAAGAACCCTGCGCCTGCCGCAAAAAAGTCAAAGCCAAAATCAAATTGGCCGACGGCAAAGAACGCACTATTCAGCACATGACGG
>Ga0208627_1000427_pt1 | contig 12683 bp, 13 predicted proteins | sample LakWasMet13_LOW5_2_FD_183861 | JGI IMG/M metagenome (GOLD analysis project Ga0208627, IMG submission 183861) | Freshwater sediment methanotrophic microbial communities from Lake Washington under simulated oxygen tension - Sediment Metagenome... | ecosystem: Environmental > Aquatic > Freshwater >... | reverse complement strand
AACTCAGGCGGAGAGGCCGCCTCCACGGCCTGCGCGCATTCCAACGAGACGGCCACGTCCCGCCGCGTGGGCGTGCCCCCGAGGTCGACCGGCCGCCACCGCGCGCCGCCGTCGTCGGTGCGGAAGAGCGCGCCCTCGCGGGTGATGGCCGCGCCGACGAGACGGTCGCAGAACAGGGCCTCGTCGGTGCGCGGCGGGGCGTCCAGGGGCACCCGGCCGCGGCGGGGGTCGATCGCGTACGGACGGTCCCCCACGAACTGCACCGCGAGCCCACGGCCGTAGGCCGGTGCGCGGTGGTCGCACACGGCCCCGGCGACCACCCGTAGCGGCCCGAGGAAGGTCTCGCTGACCAGGGCGCGCCCGTACTCCGTGAGGAAGACCCACGCGCCGTCGACCTCGAACGCGCTCGTGATCGCCTCCTCCGTGCAGTCGCCGGCGACCGTGAAGGACCGGTGATCCCCGGCGTGGAATCGCACGCCGAACATCCAGCCGAGACGATCACCCGACGGGCCGCGGATGGAGTCGCCGAGGTTGAAGCCACCGCCGACGCCCTCGGGTGGGGGGCGCCGTCGCGCCTCGCGGGCGGCGATGCGTCGGCGCTCCTGCGCGCGGGCGAAGGGGCCCAGGCCCGTCGGAAGCAGCGGCCCGTGCAGCGGCAGCGCGGCGAGCAGCAACAGCCCCCCGAGGGCGTGCGACCCCTTCACGGCGTGCCCCGCGGGGCGGTCTGCTGGGGCATCGGTCGGGTCCTCCGGCGCGTCAACGCGCGATCGCGGGGGGCTCGTCCCGCGCGACGGTCGAATGCCGCGACGACGGCGCGGGCGATGAGCGCTCGCGGAGTCTATCAGGGGAGCGAGAGCGCGACGGGCGGCGCGAGCGGGGCGCCGTCGGGCCGAGGCGGACCGCCATGAGGAGGCCGCGCGGTCTGGCGTAGCGGGTCCAGACGGCAAGCGTCTCGCGCTCGTCGATGGAGCGCGCGACGGCGGCGCTCCCGAGTTGGGAGAGGGTCGCGCCCGGCCCGATGCGCCGCTCGTCCCTGCGGGGGACGCCCGTGGCGTCGAGGACCTGCGCGTGCAGGATCGGCGGCGGGTCGCCCTCCTCCGGGACGCCCACCCAGGCGCTCACGCAGTCGGTCGCCGCGTACGCGACCGTGGGCACGTCGCCGCTGCGCCGCGGCCCCAGCGCGACCGGGCCCGCGACCACCCGTCGCCCCTCGAAGGCCACGAGCCGGGGGTCGTGCCGCACGCCGAAGGCGGAGTCCTCGGCCCAGGGGACCCACGCGGTCGACGCACGCACGGCGACGCGCAGGGCGCCGACCTGGTTGCGCGAGCACGAGCGGCCGATCGTCAGGACCTGCGCGCGACGCATGAGTCCAGTACCGTCCCGCCCAGGGGTGGCGGAGAGCGCTTCATCCGCTGATCGCGACGGCGTCGGCGACGCCTGCGACGAGTGACCTGCGGGTGATACGCTCGCGCGTGGTGCGTGGTCGTTGGCCATGGCGGATCTGCGTTGCCGGAGCGATGGCGGTCGCGTGTCGACGTCCCGCGTCGCCGCCGCGTCGACCGCCACCCTCTCTGGCGCCCGCCGCGGTTCCGTCGGCGGTCGCAGCCGAGCGCTGCGCCGTCCCGCGATCCCCCTCCGGGTCCGCCGCGTACGGGGGCGCCCTGGTGCGATCGCCCGACGGGCTCCTCGCGGCGGTGGACGAGGACGGCGACGCAGTCGCCATCCTCGCGCGCTCGGCGGGGGTGCTCACGGTCCGGCGCACGATCGCGGTGGGGCGACGACCGGCGCAGGCGCTGTTCGCCGAAGGGGCGCCCTGGGCGTCGTCGTCGAGGCACGAGAGGCGCACCAGCGTGGCGTCGCCGGGGCGCGGCGGCGGGGCGACGTCATCGACGAGGTACTGGCGCGAGCGCACCCGCACGATCTGTCCCGGCTGCGGCGCGTCGATCAACTGTCCCCCGGTCATCGGCGGGCGACAAACGACCGCAACCACACCCGGCGTGTCAAGCGCGGCGGCAAGGTCGCGCGGCGACGCGGTTGGTATGAGGCGGTACGTGCGACGATGCGCGGCGGGGTACATTCCGGACCCAGGGGACACCGTCAGGATTCACTGGGCCGACCCTCCTTCCCCCCTTCCGACCGGCCGAGAGAGGACCATCGAGCATCGTGGACCGAACCATCACCTTCGTGGAGCAGCAGTGCGAGTACGACCACGACGAGTACCTGAGGTGGGGCGCCGCGGACCGGCAGGTGGTCGACGACGCCCTGCGCATCACGGGCGACCTCGGCAAGTCAGCCGGCTCGATCGCCAATCAGGCGCGCTCGGCCGCGTCGGGGAGAAGCTCGGGCAACCAGCACTACCCGGAGGTCTGCTACGCGCGGCATCTGATCCGAGGGGGCGAATTTCCGAGGGATGGCCTCGTCTACGAGAACTTCCGGGTCTCGGCGCGCGAGCGGGCCAGGGCGAAGGACCCCACGAAACTCGTCGCCGCGGGCACACGGCGCGTGGCCGAGATCTTCACCGACGAGTTCTTCACCCGCTTCGACGCGCTCTGCGATCGCAACCGCAACGTGCAAGGGGCGGGGGTGATTGAAGGCGCGCGCCTCGATCTCTTTGCCGTCGATCGGGTTCGTCGTCGGGCGGGGTTCTGGGAGATCAAGAAGTACGGCCTCTCCGGCAACCGAACAGAGACGGTGCAAGTCCGACAGCTCCTGATGCTCGCGTTCATTCAGCACCTCGTGATGGAGGAGCGTGATCGGGTGCTCCGCGACTCCGAGTACGTCGTGGAGGTCGCGCTCGTCGCGTTCGTCCCGCGGGGTCGATCGATTGTGCAGAGGCAACACACGGTGGTGTTCGACGTCGTGTGATACTGGTTTCCTGTCAGTTTGGCCGCTTTGATCTGCTCGGACGCGCCGATCACGCGATCCCACCCATCAGCGAAAGCGGCCAAACTGACATGAAACCAGTATGAGAGCTGGCTCGTGGTTGACTTGGTAGCGTCGCCGGATGGCGGACGTGGAACGACGGCGGTGGACCCGGGAGGAACTCCTGCTGGCCCTGCACCTCTACTCGCGCATCCCCTTCGGCCAGCAGCACAAGGGCAACAAGCAGGTCGTAGAGCTGGCCGCAGCGCTGGACCGCACACCGTCGAGCGTCGCGATGAAGCTCAACAACCTCACCTCGCTCGATGCGGCCGAACGCGCCCGCGGTGTGAGAGGGCTGCCCGGGGCCAGCGCCCTCGACGCGGCGGTCTGGGAGGAGTTCCAGACCGACTACGAGGCGGTCGCGCCCGAGAGCGAGGGGCTCTGGCGGACACGGGTGGAGGGACTCCCCGCCGGACCGGCCGAAGCGCGGTCAGGTGGCGTGGCGCAGGAGAGAGCCACAGAGACGTCAGCGCAGCGGGTCGTGCGGTTGGGCCAGGACTACTTCCGGCGCGTGGTGCTGGAGAACTTCGACGGTCGTTGCGCCCTCACCGGCATCGCACACCCGGCGCTCGTGAACGCGAGCCATATCGTGAGCTGGGCGGAAGACGTCGCGCACCGGCTCGACCCCACGAACGGCATCGCGCTCAACCGGCTGCACGACGCGGCGTTCGACCGCTACCTTATCACGTTCGACCGCGACCTGCGCATGGTCGTCGGCCGCCGGATTCGGGCCGACCTCCCACGCGAGGAACTCGCGAAGGGGTTCCTCGCGTACGAGGGCCGACGGTTGACGGAGCCCGCGCGGCACGCCCTCTCGGCGACGATGCTGGAGCGACACCGCGATGCGTTCCACCGGTCGAACACGTAATCCAGCCCGCGTTGATCCGCCGTCATCGTGCCGGGCACGACACGGTCTGGGCGACCGCGATCAGCTCGCCCTCTTCCCACCGCAGCACCAGCGCCTCCTCCTCGTCTCGTCCGTGATCACCGCACCCTCGCTGGACCAGGCGAGCGTCGCGGCCGCCGCGCACGGCAAGCCACTGGTCCGGCGAGGTCAGCACGACCGGCGACGACCCGGTCAGCGGGCCGCCGAAGACGCCCAGGCGACGATCCGAACGGAGACCGACGAGCGCAGCGGCGCGGCCTCCGCCGAAAGGGGAAGCCCCGATCTGCACTACGAACTCGGCCGCGATGCCGTCGCCGTTGAAGTCCGCGAGGGTGAGAATCCTCGCGAGGGGACGACCCTCGAACCGGGCGCGAAAATCTGTCCCAGGTGGCGCGGAGAGAAGGGCCCCCACTTCAGCGCTCGTCAGCGACCACCGAGGGAACGCGGGTCGTCCGGGGCCGTAGACGTCGTCACCCGCGTAGATCGGATCCAACGAAAACCGGTCGACGACCGCACCGTCGCGCTCGCGTCGAAGTTCGGCACTTCCCCGGTCCGAGAAGAGCAGCCCTTTTCTGCACCAGGCGGCGGGATCCGTGACCTCATCGTAGCTTGAGCAGTACGGCGTCGGCGGCGATGTCCACGCGAGTCGCCAGGTCTCCGTCACGCCGTTCCCGAGGGACACGAGCGCGGAATCGCGAACACCGTTGGCAGGCACCGCCCTCCTTGGCGGAGGGATCGGGGGGGAGGGCGAAGGGACCGGCTGGGCCACCGTCGAGACGGGCGATGTCGACGCGTCAGGCCCCCTCAAGCGGGTGACCGGCGGTGCCGTCATCGTTCGGGGCCCGGAACTCGCCCCACTCGCGAGGCTCGCAATGGCCCCCGCGAGGACAAGCGCCGCGCCGCCGCCGACGACTACCGGCACCCTCCACCCTGTCCCCGCGAGCCTGCCCGGGGAGGCTTGACGAGCGACGACCGCGTCCCCCGAACCCGGCGGTGGCCCCCACGGGATCGTCGGCGCAACCTGAACTGGCCTCGTCGCCGGGATCGCGCCGCGCTGGTCCCCGAGAGCGACGGCGAGCGCGGCGACAGCGCTCTGCGCGTCCGGAAAGCGCGCCGTCGGTGAGCGATCGACGCATCGCGCGAACCACCCGTCGAACCCCGCCGGCAGAGGCGCGGCACAGTCGAGGGCTCGAGCGCGCGTCGAGGCGGCCTCGATCGGCTGCGACATCACCTCGACGATCAGCGCCGTGAGGTTGAACTCGTCGTAGGGCGCGTTCGCGCCGAGCCAGTAGTACCGCCCCGTCAACAGGTGGAAGGCGATCAGCCCGAGCGCCCAGACGTCCGTGGCGGGTCGCACCTTGTCGCCCCGCTGTGCCTGCTCGGGCGCCATCCAGAACGGCGACCCGATCGCGGCGGTCACCGTCGCCGCGGTCTTGTTCTCCTGCACCAGCTTCGCGATCCCGAAGTCGAGGATCTTCATGGTGAAGGGCACCCCGCGGCGCCGTGATACCGCCACGAAGAGGTTCTCGGGCTTCAGGTCCCGGTGGACGATCCCCAGCGCATGAGCCTGGCCGAGTGCGTCGCCGACCTGCTCGACGATCTCCCGCACATCGCCCGGAGGCAGGCGCCCCCGCCGCCTCATCGTCGCGGCGAGGTCCTCCCCGTCCAGCAGCTCCATCGCCAGCCACGGCGTTTGCGTCGCCTCGTCGATGCCCGCGCCCACGACCTCCACGAGGTGATCGCTTTTGATCTGGCCGCCGATGCGGGCCTCCTGACCGAAACGCTCTCTCGCGCGCGGATCCGACACGAGCTGCGGGAGCATGATCTTGAGCGCCCGCTCCTTCCCTGTGCTGACCTGCTCGACGACGTAAACCGCACCCATCCCTCCCTCCGAGAGCGGACGGACGACCCTGAAGTCCCTCGCGAAGATGGTCCCGGGTTCGAGGCGGAGCGGCGCAACCATCGACGGGGAGGCTAACCCAGGTCGAGCCCCTGGACTCGGGGCGCGGCCTACTCGACCCGCCCGACGCCGGAGCCCGCCGTGACAGTTCGTGGACCATGCCCCACGCCTCCGACAGCGCCGAGCAGCGAGCGACCGAAGCTGACGTCCTCCGCGCTTTGGAGGCGATGCTCGCCGTGACCTTCACGGACGCCGACCCGCGCCTACGGGGTCTGAAGGTCGACGCGTTCGCGTCGGGGCCGCCGTGCTCGTCGAGGTGTTCGCTCACGTCGGACCGTCGAAGTGTCAATGGCCATCAGGAACTGACCCACCCCGGGTACGTTTCCGCGCCCACGGACACACCCTGGTTGCAGGAGCAAGCCACGACCGAATCGGGGCGCTGCCGCATCTCCTGGGAGGGAGCTCTGTCGTTTTTATTTCATCTACGGATGAGCAACAATGGACGAAAGCACACCAATTCCGTCCCTTTGGGGGCGTATGCCGGTTGTTGTCGATTGGTTTGATTTTGTCTCGGAACTCGGAGAACGCTGAACGTGGCCCGAAGTTGGGGCTGCCTTGTCCAAGGAACCTCGTCGAATGAAACCCAACCCGTTCACCCACTCCCACCCCAGGGACGTCTCGTGGTTACCGTCGGCCGATGCGACCATCAACCGACTGACGGCCCAGCTCTCCGTTGCGCGCTACGCCGTCGAGCGGGCAGCCGACTACTGCATCCAAGGCGTCGCCCTCCGGCTCACGGTGGGCTCCGCCTCGGAGACGACGATCACGCTGGGCCATCTCTCGGTCAGGATCTCCGCGCATCCGACGGACCGCGCGGGTGTGATGCTGACACGCAACGGGTTTGCCTCGTCGCGGCTGCCGGCCGGCAGGCGAACGGAGAAAACGACCCCGCCCGCATCCGAGGTGGAAGCGCGAGCTTGGGCCGTGAAGTTGGTCGATGACGCCATGGCGCTGCTCGCCGCCTCACGCTGAACCGGTGGTTTCGGCGCGTTGCTCGGACCACGCGGAGAGATGTGTCTATGGCCCCAATCAACTGGCCCACGCTGACCCCCTGACGCGGCTCAAGTTCGCCCTGAAGATCCCGCGACTGTGCGGGCCTGCCGCGCGGCCTCCTCCAGCGCTGGGCGGTGGCGATGGAGGAGGCGCTCGACCACATCGCCGACGTTCTTGAGCAGGTGCCAGCGGTCGGCGACCTGGACGGCGGCCGGCGCCCCGTCCCGTGCGCCCTGGGCGTAGGCCTCGGCGCGGGCGCGGGCGATCACCTCGACACCGGGGTGCTCGCGGGGCCACTGCGCGAAGGTCGCGGCCTCACGGTCGGGCAGGAACTCGACGGGTACCCGTCGCCCCAGGTCCACCGGCAGCGTGCTGTAGGTGTGGCCGCGCCGGCGGGTCCAGTCGTCCACCCCGAGGACGCGCGGCGTGGAGCGGGCCGGAGTCGGCGCGTGGTGGACCAGACGCAGGAGCGTCGCGGGGCTCGCCGAGGAACAGCAGCAATTGGGCGCGGGCCTCGCCGCCGAGCGCCATGCCGACGCGCGTCAACGCCATCGAGAGTCGTGTGGTACGTCGGGCATTCGGGGCCGCGAGACCATCGAGCCGCTCCGCGAACAAGGCGGAGGCGCCGAACCCGCACCGCGAGGCAGACCGGGGAAGCCCCGCCACGCGAGGTCGGCCAGCGACCGAGCGTAGATGCTGTGGACGCGGGACGCCTGCTGGCCGCAGCACAACACGTGGCGATGGGGTGTGAGCACTGCCAACCCGATCGTCGATGACTCCGCCCTCGGCGACGCTCAGAGCGTGTCTCACGAGGCGTCGACCCCGATGTGGTGACCATCGGTCGCTTCGAAGACGAGGCGGCCGCAACTGATTGCTGAACCGTGGACGAGCGCTGCTGGCGCGACGTGTCCATCAACCCCGCCTCAGCCGTTGCGGCGACCAGACCGCGGTCCTGCAGACTCTCGAGTTCTGTCCCACCCCCAACGACGGCCGTTCTGGCACACGTCGGCGCCGACCTCCGAGAGGGTCCGGTCATTGCGGCGTTTGGCGCTCAGTCCCCTGCTACGGTTCAGCTACGTGTTGGCACCGGCCAGGCAGCGGTGGGTGTTTGATAAGGCAGTGCATCAAACCCTCTTGTCCAAGGGGTATGGCAGAGGCATCTTCGACTGTTTCTGACGTGCCAACGTGCCTCTCAACCCCGCGAAGGTAGATGCGAAACTGCCAATGGTCGCCCCCGTCGGCGACATGGACTGGTGAGCTGCTTCAACCCCCCCGCGACCGAAGAAATAGCGGTCGCCACCGTCCCTGCATCAAACCCTGCATCAAACCCTGCATCAAACCCCTTTTCGCCACCCAAGTGAGAGAGGCGTCTCCTCCTGCTCAGTTGACCGAATACAAGCCTGACTTCCGATAACTGTTCGCCGTAGGTCGGCTTTGAACGTCCGTTCAGGACGACCATTGACCCAAACCGGCACAACGGCGAGCACGATGAGTCACCTGTGTCGCGATGGGTCGTCGGCCGTCTCCGTGTGATCCGAGAGTGTGGTCCTGGTCGGATCGCGCCGCCCTCTCAGGTCATGACGCAGGGCTCCGTCGAACACTCCCACGATGTCGAGTGCTGATTGGCTGGAGCTCAAGCCGAATTCGAACTTCCGCATTGCGCGGCGTCTACCAGAACCCCGCTGGCACCGACGTTGGATCTGGCTCCCAAATCATGGATCCGACATTGGTTTTCGGCCATCCCATGGCCAGAATGTTCCTCAACCCATCCTGCTGACACAGCGCGTCGACGGGCCAGACCGCCATCGGTCGGAGCTGCGACATAGGGAGCTGCCCCCGACCCTCAGCGAGGAATTCTCGGGAATCGCGCATTGGACCGAAGTCGATACCGGTGGCCGGTCGAATTGTTTGCAATTCGATCGCTGCCTCGGGGAGGGTGGTTGATGCCCCATGCCGATCTTGGGGTTGGTCCCCTCCATACAGGAGTTCACTCCATGAACGTTACGCATCCTATAGATGGGGGATTGCCGTCGTGGCTGATCGCCTCGACGACGATGCCATTTTCGTCCACCCCCATGTCTGTCCAGCCGCCCCCTGTGCTCGCGTCGATCCTCGCGATCCTCCCGGATTGGCTACGGTCCGTGTTGGCCGCCATCGCGCCCGGCGTCGTCACCGTGAGTCATGTTAGCAGCCTCGTTCTGCAGATCATGCAGGCGGCGGCGACACGCACTCGTGCGCGCCCGAAGCCGGTCAGCTGCCCCACAAACTCCGGTCCCACGCCGGACGAGGCTGCGCAGACGACCAGCCTGCTCGGTAGACTGCCGATCTGGAGACGCATCAAGGTGGGGGCGATCGGGGTCATCGCCCAGTATGGCGTCCGTCGTGACGGCGTTGGCTCGGCGCGTGACACCGTCGACACGGCACCCTCCGAGGTTGACCCTGCTGGCACGGAGCACGGCCCGGCTGCCGAGTTCGCCCTGCGGTCCGCACACGAGTGGATCCGTGTCGGCGGGACCCTCGCGGAATTCCGTGCCTGGCGACACGCCGTGCCCTGGGGACGGCTCGCGCCCGATGACCGGCGCGAGATCCTGAGCGCTGCAGTCGAGGACCGAATCGCGACCGACGACGACCCGGCGTCCGTGGTCGACACCCTGCCCTACTGGCTCTGGACGGTCGCCCCTCTGATCTACGAGGACGCGGTCGAGCGACTCGAGTGGTTTGCGGCGCTCGTGCCCTCCCTCGTGCAGCATCCGATCTCGGGCGAGCGGCTGCGCGAGGTCCGCGATGCGGTCGATGGCTGGGCCACAGAGGTCGATCACGAGGACAACATCGCGGTGTTCCTCGCCCGCGAGGCCCTGACTGGAATTGCCTTGCTGGGACCGAACCCGACCGAATCATTGGGCGGGTCCGTGGCGAGCGCATCGACCAACCTCGATCGGGCGTGCGGTTGGTCGGACCCGCCGGCTGCTTTGAGGGCCGCTCCCATGCGGACGCACTCCGCCGGGTGGGTCACCGAGCCGAGGCACGGTCCGACCGACGTGATTCTTACGTCGAGGAACTCGTCGATGGAGGTGTGTGTCGACGAGGAGCAACTCCAGGTTTGCACCGACCAACTTCGTCGCCGCATGGCAGTCGCAGATGCCCCATCCAAGCCGCGCTCTCTTGTCGGCGATCTCCCGCGGGCACGGCCCATCCGAGCGCTATCGCAGGGGTGGGGTGTCGCTCTCCTCCAGCGGGTGCAGTGCGCCGTAGCTGAGTTGGGCAGGTGGGCTACCGACAGGGTCCCGCTGGGTCGCTCGGCCCCTGTCCTCGCTCTCAACGCAGGAGCCCGAGGTCCCTGAGCTTGATCCGCGGCCTCGGTGGCCACCTCGTCTCAGCCGGTGCGGAGGCGGGTGTTCGCGCCAAACTTTGCTCCAGGCGCTGCGATCTTCACCGACCAGAGGAACTATGGCTGTTCGGTCGCGGCCTCATCGGGTTGCCGCTCCGTCTCCGGCTTGCCCTCAGTAGGGGGCACGGTGGCGCGTGCCTTCGAGGGTCGCCCTCGCTTCGGCTCCGCGAGGGGCGCCGCGGGCAGCAGTAGTTCCTGGATGTCGACACCGAAGCCGTCGCAAAGTCGGGCGAGCGTCGTCGCCGACACGTTGCGACGCCCGCTCTCGACGGTCTGCAACATGAACGTCGCCATGCTGCACTCGGCTGCGGCGTGGAGCTGGGTCCAGCCGCGCGCCTCGCGCAGTCGCCGGGTGTTGGCGGCGACACGCGAGAGAATCGTCCGGTAGCTCCCGCGCGCGTAGAGACCAGCGCGTTCTGGGCTCGTCGGCTTCATGCGCGCGAGCCAACGGAATCCTGGCCGGATAAATACCAGACTTGTCTTGCAATCGTTCGGTCGAGATGGTCCCTTCCGCCGCGCCGCCACGACATCGCGAGGCGGAATGGTGTCGCGCCGAGCGACGCGCAGGAGCCCAGGGAGAGAGCCGATGGAACGATCGAAGCGAAGGAGCGCTGCGGGAATCGTGGGACTGGTGTTCGGGGTCGCTGGCTGTGGGGGCGATCCTCCCCCACTCCCCGCGTACGACGCGGGCAACACGGACACCGGCTGCGTCCACACCGAGGCGTGGCACACGATCTACAACGACCCCGCCAACTGCGGGTCGTGCGGCAACACCTGCGAGCCGGGTCGCGCCTGCTTCGGCGGACGCTGCGACACGCGCACCATCATCGAGCCCTACGCGCCCTGCCCGAGCGCGGACTCCTACTGCCCCTCGGGCCGCTGCGTTGGGATCGGCGCGGGCGGCCCGAGGGTGTGTTCACCCCGATGTGACCTGCAGGCGAACTGCCCGCCCTCGACCCTGGGCGGCGCCGCGCGCCCGGTCTGCCAGACCGCGTTCGACGACCAGTGCCTGCTGGTCTGCAATACCGACGTGGACTGCCCCGAAGGCCTCGCCTGTCGCCGCCCGAACACGACGTCGGTGGCTGGCGTCTGCGCCCGGTAGGCACTGCACCGGACCGCACCACGCAGCTGACGACCTCACTCGCCGGAGATGCAACGAGGGGCGAGTGGGCGGTGCGGAGCGACAGCGAGGCGCGAGTTCCGGCGGCACCCACTCCGTGCCCTATCTCGCGGCGTCGACGTGCCCGCCGGCGGAGTCGCCCGCCGCGACGGAATCGTGATCCCCCCGGTCGTCGTCACGCGGTCTGACCGATGGTCGCGCGAGCTGACCTACTGCTGTCCATCACGGCTCGAGTGCGACGCAGAAGCCATCATCGCCCCCTTCGCGGCCGACTCCTTGCCGTGACATACCCGAAGGATATAGTTTCTCGGCCGTGACGAACTTCCCGCGCGAGTCGCTGCGCAAGGTGCAGCCCTTCCTCATCCCGGCGAGCCTCGCCGGCGCGATCGAAGCGGCCATGGAGGCGATGCGATCGCCGATGTTCCCCCGGGTCACCATCACGTTCGCCGCGAGGGAGTTGCTCATGCAGGGCTGCGACGCCCTCGAGCGGGATCTCGAGGCGGCTCGGCCGATCACCTGGACGGTCGCGGATCCGCCCCGCGGTCCTCGGCGGCGCGAGGAGCATGTCCGACCCCGCACCCAGCGCGTCCGCGACGACACGTTCTCGCAGCTCTCTCCGATCGCGTTGCCCGAAGCCTTGATCGAGCGCCTGCACCAGCTTCAGCGCCGCCTGACGACCGCGACGCGGAAGAAGGTGTCCCTTGCGAAGCTGGTGCGGGAGGCCCTGGCCCGTGGCTGCGTCGAGCGGGAGCGCGTGCTGCGCGACTCCGAGGCCTTCGTGCGCGCGAACGCGGGCCTCCTTGCACTCGCCGGTTTTCCAGACGCGTCGCGGATCAGGGTCGTGGCCTCGGGCGTCTCGCAGCCGTTTCCGCCGAACGAGTCCGCGAGCAAGAAACCGCGGCGCACGAAGACGCTCCCGCCCCGCGCGACGAAGGCCGAGAAGCCGCCCGGCAAGCCTTCAGCGACGAGCCGACCACGGGCGCGCCCGAGGCGAAAGGCGACTCCGCGGCGAGTCACCACAGGGGATGAGGGCGACGAAGGTGGGGGCAGCGATGCCCCCGAACGTCAGCTCCCTCGCCGAGAGGACGTGCCGTCGGTCGCAGGTGTGCACACGGTCGTCGCTGCGAGGGTCCCGTGAAGGCGCCGCGCGACATCGCGCTCACGACCTACATCGGGTCGGTGGAGGTCGTGCAGGCGCTGGGGTGCTCGAGTTCGCTCGCCTACTTTCATCTGCGCCGCGCGGCGGGCCGGGGGCCCGGAGTGCGCGGTCTGCTTCGCGTTCCGATCGAGGTCTGGGAGAGGTACGTTCAGGAGGTCTTCGGATGCGGTTCTTCAAGCGCGGCGACGTCTGGTACTGCTGGTTCTTCGACAACGCGGGGCGGCGCATCAAGCGCACCACCCAGTGCACCGACCG
>Ga0208627_1000408_pt1 | contig 12985 bp, 7 predicted proteins | sample LakWasMet13_LOW5_2_FD_183861 | JGI IMG/M metagenome (GOLD analysis project Ga0208627, IMG submission 183861) | Freshwater sediment methanotrophic microbial communities from Lake Washington under simulated oxygen tension - Sediment Metagenome... | ecosystem: Environmental > Aquatic > Freshwater >... | reverse complement strand
CGCATGACTTCCGTTACGCTGGTATGGCCTTCCAGAATGCGGCGCACGCCATCTTCCGCCAATGTTGCAAAGCCCTTGTCGAACGCCATTCTCTGGAGCTCATCCAGGTGTGCCCGACGTGAAATCAATGCATCCATATCACTATCAATACGCAGCAGCTCAATGATTGCCATACGGCCGCGATAGCCGTTGAGGCTACAGTGCCCGCAGCCTTTCGCCCTGAAAATCTGGGGCTTATTATCCGGCTTCAGACGCAGAATCTTACGCTCGAACTCGTCCGGCACATACGCTTCCTTACAGTGCGGACACAGCACCCGCACCAGGCGCTGCGCCACCACGCCGATGATATTGCCTGCCATGATGTCGGGCAGGATACCGATATCCGTCAGGCGCGGAAACACGCCCAGAGCCGAATTGGTGTGTAGCGTGCTGAATACCTGATGCCCGGTCATCGCCGCACGGAAAGCCATACTGGCGGTATCTTCATCACGGATCTCGCCAACCAGGATGATGTCCGGGTCTTGCCGCATAATCGAGCGTATGCCGTTGGCAAAATCGATCTTGTTCACTTCAGCCACCGAAGTCTGGCGCATCATCGTTACCGGATATTCCACCGGGTCTTCCAGTGTCATGATGTTCACTGCGGTCGTATTCTGGCTGGATAACAGCGAGTAAAGCGTTGTAGTCTTACCGCTGCCGGTCGGGCCGGTTACGATCAGAATGCCTTCAGGGCGCGTCATCATGAGGCGCAGTTCATCCAGAGTATCTTCGCGCAAACCCATGCGTTCCATCGGGATAATCGATTTTTCGCGATCCAGCACGCGCAGTACGATATTCTCACCATGTATCGTCGGGTGCGTCGAGACCCGGAAATCAATCGGCCGGCCGCATAAGTTCATGTTCAGTCGGCCATCCTGCGGCGCTCTTGTTTCTGCAATATCAAGCCCGCTCACTACTTTAAGCCTGACAGCGACACCACCCCAATAGCTTTTGTGCAGGCTGCGAATCTGCTGCAGTACGCCATCAATGCGGTAGCGTATACGTAAAAATGCATGTTCCGGTTCGAAATGGATATCCGAGGCGCCACGCTTTACGGCATCCATTAACAGCGAGCCGACCAGCCGCACCACAGGCTGCGTATACTCATTGCCTGCCGCGCTCAAACTCTGGTAATCAATTTCACCGGTTTCAATCTCGCGCAGAATACCGTCAACGGACAGCTCATAACCATAGAACTGGTCAATAAACTCTTCAAGCTGCGCCTCTGCCGCAAGCACCGGCTTAAGCTGAATCTTGCCCCCCAGCATCGCGCGCAGCTGATCCAGAGCAACCACGTTGAACAAGTCAGCCATCGCGACGACCATCACGCCGCTCGCTTGTTCATAGGCGACCGGTAGCAGATGATAACGGCGTGAAAAATCCTGCGGTACCATTTGCAAAGCCTCGATATCCGCGACTACGGTCGACAAATCGATACTTTCGGTGCCGATAGTGCTTGCGAGCGTATCGCGCACCATGGCTTCAGTAACAAAGCCCAGCCGTACCAGCAAGCGCCCCAGGGGCAAGTCATTATGCTCCTGCTCAATCAACGCGATTCGCAGCTGGTCATTGCTGATCAGCCCCTGCTGCACCATCAGCTCGCCTATACGAAGTTTACGGCGCTGTTCAACCATTGAATTTAACCTGTTCTGATAGGTTTGTTTTAGTCATATTTAACGTCTTTTTTAACATCTTTGTTTTTTATCAGGCCGCATGCAATCCACGCTAATTTTGCAGTGCTTGTATTCTGGCTTCCAGCTGCGCCTTATCAAGATTACTGGCTCCCGGGCTGTTTGCATCCCCTGAATTATTTAACAACGCCAGTGCGCGCTGGTATTGCGCCAACGCGAGGGCAGGCTTACCGAGCTGGTCCAGGCTGATGGCCAGGTTAAAAGCATAATCCGCACTATTGGGCGCGTAACGGCTGGCATTGAAATAAGCCATCTGCGCCAAGGGCCATTGATTCTGGGCTGCATACAAATTGCCTAATGCAGCATGCAGGTTTGCAGCTTCCGGCTGCTGTGCCAGCATGCTTTTAATGCGGCTTTCAGTGCCGGCATTATCGGCTGTAGCAGCAGCTACAGATTCAGTACTGATCTGTGAGTTGGCAATCGCTGATAATGCAGTACTGTTTCTTGGCTCGATTTCCAGAACCTTCTGGTACCAGCCATTGGCGTCGGCATAGCGAGACTGCCTGACTGCGATTGCCGCCATACCCAGCAACGCATCCACATTGCGTATATCGCTCTGTAATACTTGCCGGTATTGTTTCTGTGCTGCCGCATCATCCCCGCGGCTATAAGCCTGATAAGCTGCGAGCAACGTCGGGTCGACACCCGCGGCGGGCGTTCTGCTGACCAGTTTCAGCGGCACGCCTTTTTTAGGCTCGGCATATCCATCACCAGGCACATCAGCATATTCAGCAGCGCGGCTGTCGATTATCTTTTTTGCTGGGGTTCTACTGTCGACGGCGGTATTTCTGGCAGCAGCAGTATCACCTGTCAATGCAGCGGCTTCATGAGCGCTGCCCTGTGCATTCATTGCCGGTTTCGCAACCGGGGCCACACTTTCCGGTACTGGTGCTACCGCTGCAACCGGTGCCTCGACGCCTGTCTGCGCTTCAGCCACCTGCACCGGCGGCACTGCAGGGCTTACGGTGACTGCAGTGGCCGCAACCTGAGATGGCGGCCTCACAAGCACAGCTTCGGGCACGTTCAGCTTACCAATATACTGATACCCCTGCAATCCGAGCCAGATGGTCAGCGCACCGGCAACCCCCAGCATGAGTAAAGCCGTTGGTGAAGTCGAGTTCTGGGCCGCCTGGTTAGCCACAAATACATTAGCGGCCAGCTGATGATCGCTGTCTTTTTTAACGTCTGATTGCTGCCTTGTTTTTGCCACACCTGCTGCGGCTGCAGTGTTGAACGACGCTGCCTTGCCGGGTAATTCAGCAGCGGGGCTCAAGCTTGGCGTGTCGTTACCGACAGCTGGCTGTACATCCGACAACGGCTCCAGCACCAGATCAGCAGATACGGCATCCCCCGCCCCGTTTTTCCGGAGCTCAGCCTGCTTGCCTTTCTCTGCCGATTCAAGCGCCTTGATCAGTAAACTCATTTACCGACTACCTCTCGCCATTTTCGTCTAACGTTTTCTGCAACTGCACTGATGGTAAGTACTGTTTATAATTCGCCAGCTCATCGCTTTCAAGGCTTGCGTTTGCAATCACCGTAGGTCGCAGAAAAATCACCAGTTCAGTTTTGCGGTTTGCATCATTTTTACCGGTAAACACTTTGCCTATGCCAGGTATTTTTGATAAGCCGGGCACTTTATCATCATTAGTCAGAATATCATCTTGCATCAGACCGCCGAGCACAGCGGTATTACCGCTCAGAATCTGCAACATTGACTCCATCTCGCGCACCTGGATTTCAGGAACCAGGCTCTCTATTTTCAAGTTCGGATTAGGGTCGGATTTATAACCGAGCACCCGCGAAACCGTTGGCCGCACATTGATATTCACATTACCGCCGTCATTAATCTGCGGCGTGACTGTCATCACCACACCGACCGGAACTGTATTTGCCGTGGTGGTAACCGTAGACAGAATACCGCCGCCTACAGAGCCCTGCGACTGTTGCGACTGAACAGTAAAGTAAACAATGTTATCCACGACTTTAAGCACTGCGGTCTGGTTATTGAGCACCATCAGCTTTGGACTGGACAGCACTTTGGTCGTGCCAAACTGCTCAAGCAGGTTAATGGATGCCGCAATATTGCCGATGCGGCTGATCGGGTTAAGGTATCCCGCAACAAAGCCCGCATCAGGTACAACACCGAAAGCATTGGCGGTCGTTGAAAAGTTATTGCCGGTACCGCTAATGCTGCTGGTTTGTGCGCCTAACTGCTGCCTGAACTGAAAGCCGCTATTATTAGCCCCGTTATTCAGGCGGCTCCAGTCTATGCCTGCCTGAAAACTATCACTTAGCCTGACTTCAACAATGGTTGCCTCGATTAACACCTGGCGTTTTACACTGGCCATCACCTTATCCAGAAACTCCTGCACACGCTCATGCTGCTTGCTGGTTGCCCTTACGTTAATAAGCCCGGCTTCACGGTTAACAATCACCGTAGCCGCATAAAGCGTTTTAAATTCTGTATATTCCTGCTGTAAGCTCTGCGCTTTCTCTTGCTGGCTTGAAGATTCAGTCACTGCTTTATCAGATTTCTTATTCGCATCCTGTGGATTGCCAAGGCGGGTAATCACGATCTCTTTGTCAGTTTCCGCCAGAATATCCTTGATATTTCTTTCCAGGGTTTCCCAGAAACGATTCTTTGACTCGCTGTTAACCGCGGTACGCGAGCTGTTATTGGCGCCATTCCCGCTGGTACTGGTCGTGCTTGAGCTTCCGCCTGCTCCGGTAGTAGCGCTTTGTCCGGTACTGGATATTTCGGCCGCAGCGCCGATGAAGCCAGTGGTGTCACGCGTCATGTTCACATAATCTATCTTGTAAGTACGCAGAGCCGGTTGATCAGGGGTGATTGTCAGCACATTACCCTGCACCTTGTAAGTTAAATCCACCTGTTTGGAAATACGCTCCAGAATCGCCGGCAGCGTCTGGTCAACGGCATTAAGCGTTACGCGCCCTTGAATTGACGGATGAATATCGATATTGAGTTTACTGTCGCGGGCGATGGCAAACAGCACCTCCTTAACCGGGGTGTCATATACAACAATGCTATAAATCGGTTCTTTTGCCTTGGGCTTGGGGGGCGGCAGATAAACGTTATCAGTTACCGGCCTGGGGATATTGCCAGCTGCCTTGTCTGCAGGTTTTGGACGTACAGGGTCAACTGCCGCACTTTGATCATCTATATGGCCTTTAGATGGCTGTATCCTGGACTTATGCGCGCAGGCCGGTACACCTAAAACCATAGTCATAGACAGCATCAATATTATTTTATTGATTGCCATAGCTTATTACTCCCAATAGCTGCCTTACAGGCCACTTTTCTATTTATATCCCGGTAATAATACCGCAAAAAATAGCAGGGAATAGCAAATCACAACAATAAGTTACAATCTGCTTTTAAGTATCCGGAAAAACAGCCGGATTTAATATGCGGCAAGAGAAAAAAGTCTGAAGCCATCAAGTGTGTGGACTCACTTTCTGCGACAGTTCAACATCTTTTTTCACGCCTGCCAAGGTGCGCAAATAAGGCTGATTGGCTTTAATTTCCGCAGGCAGGCCATCAAGCGTACTCAATGCTTCTGCCCGCTGTGCAAATACCCCGTATAGGATTACGGTATAAACACCATCACGCTGCTGCATGCGGTATAAATATATATTATCCATTTCCAGCTGACGGCCAAGTTTTTCGAGCGCCGCTTTCAGCAAGGCATCCTGCCCAGGTTCTGTAGCGGATAAGCCGGCAGATGACAATGCGGCAGGAACCGACTGGATTTGCAGGGATATGGTTTCAGGACTAGCGCTTGCCAGTAAATTACTCATCGCCTCCAGGCGCTGATTCACCAACTGCTGCGGCACATCAACAACGGCAGGAGCCTTGTCAGCAGGGGCTGCGGCTGGCAATACCACGCTTTTCTTCGCCGTTTTTTCATCAGCGCCGGCTGCGGGCTGCGCACTGCCCTGATAGGCCAGCGCTGTTGCCAGCAGGCTCACGCCCAGTATTGCCACCGATATAATTGCCGGCCATGCATATTTCCGATGCAACCCTATACCGGCTAAGCTTGATTGATACCATTTAGGTTTCAAGCCGAACTCACTGTCATTGATGGCCGCATATACGTGTTTAGGCGTAATCTGGTAAACGTTGTCGGCAAATGCTGACAATAAGGCTTTGTCCGCCAGAATATTAATCCGGCGCACCAAACCTTCCGAAGCCTTTGAAAGTTTTTTAATGGCCGGCTCGGTAAACAGGTGCGGGCCATGGTAGCCCGCAGCGCGCAACCGGAAAATCAGGTACTCACCGACATCCCTGGTTTGCAATGGCCCCAGATTAAAACGATGCGTAATACGCTCGCGTAACTGCCGTATATGCTCCTGATTAAGATTGTCATCCAGCTCAGGCTGGCCAAACAATACAATCTGCAGCAATTTATCCTGCTTGGTCTCCAAATTCGATAACAGCCGGATTTCCTCAAGCGTGGCGAGCGGCATGCCTTGCGCCTCTTCGACAAATATCACCACCTGGCGACCTTCCGCATACCGCGCCAGCAGATAGGCCTGCAACGCCTGCATCACTTTCAGGCGATCTGCAGTTTTAGGCAGCTTGAGCTGCAGCTCAAAAGCGATTGCATGCAGGACATCCTCCGGTGCGACACTCGGGTTGGCAAGATAGATGCTCTCGATTGTTTCCGGCAATATCGTTTGCAGCATGCGGCATAGCATGGTTTTGCCGCTGCCCACCTCGCCCACGACTTTGATGATGCCTTCACCGTTAGTGATTGCATAGACCAGCGCATCAAGTATTGCGCCACGATTACCCCCGGAAAAGAAAAAATCCGTATTCGGCGTAATTTTGAATGGCGGCTGTTTCAAGCCAAAGTGGGGATAATACAAATGAGTTCCTGCCAGTCCGAATTGTTGGTCAATACGCGCAATGATCGCGCAGGATTCTATAAGGGAATTTTACAATAAAAAAGCTGTGCTGCGCTTTATGCCCGCAATCAGGTAAATTGCTTATACATACAGCCAAATGTCAGCAAAAATCACGCATCTGCCAATATCCCGTTAGCTATCATCCTGCGTGTTCATGCGGCTATATAGCGTTGTGCGATTCACATTGAGCAGCTTGGCCGCCTGGCTCAGGTTGCCATGCGTCATTTTCATTGCCGCTTCAATATAGGCACGCTCCCAGGTTTTTAAAACCGCATCCAGGCTGACATTGGCCTGGCGCTGTAAATGCCGCTGCGCCTGCGCTGTCATGCTTGCTTCATTGTTAAAACTGAATTCATTGTCTGCGACTTCGGGCTCGGTTAAATCAAACTCCGCAATCAACTCATTTTCTTTAACTGTCTTACCCGCATATTTTGCAATTAAGCGAATCACTATGTTTCTCAGCTCGCGCACATTGCCGGGAAAAACATAATCCAGCCAGCGGCTTTGCGCCTTTGCTTCCAGCTCAAACGCTGCTTTGCCGATCTGGTTCGCGTAGAAGGCGGTGAAATATTCACGCAGCAGATGCTTATCCTCACCAAGCTCGCGCAGTGGCGGCACCTTCACCGTAAATACGCTAAGGCGATGATACAGATCGGACCTGAACTTGCCGGCACGCACCTCTGCACGCAAATCGCGGTTCGTCGCGGCCACTATGCGTGCGCGGCTTTTGCGTGTCTGCGTCTCCCCGATACGCTGATACTCACCGTTTTCCAGCACACGCAACAGCTTGGCCTGCAACTCTAACGGCAGCTCTCCGATTTCATCCAGAAATAAAGTGCCTTCACCCGCATCCTCAAAATAACCCGAATGCGCCGCAACTGCACCTGTAAATGCGCCCTTGGCATGGCCGAACAGAATAGATTCCGCCAGCAGCGGCGAAACAGCCGCACAGTTAATAGACAAATAAGGCTGGAGCGAGCGCTCACTTGCATGATGAAAGCTGCTCGCCACAAGCTCCTTACCACTGCCTGATTCACCTTCGATCAGTACCGGAAACGGCGAATCCGCAAACTGCCTGATCTGCAAATGCAGAGCCTGGATCGGCAGGCTGTTGCCCAGCAAGCCGCCATATTCCTGTTCCGCCTTGATTTCATTTAGCTCGGCATCCTGCACCTTGAGCGCGTTTAACAGCATATCTTTAAGCTTTTCCACATCACATGGCTTAGCAATAAAGTCAGCCGCACCTAATGAAAGTGCACGCTTCACATTGGCATCATCACTCTGCCCTGACAATACATGGATCTTGATTGCAGGAGAATGCGCGAGCAGCGCGCTGATCACTTTAAATCCTTCTTCCGGCACGTGGGGATTAGGCGGCAAGCCAAGATCAACCAAAGCCAGTGCCGGCGGAGCATCCAATTGCTGCAGCAGGCTTTTTACCTGCGCATGCGACTCTGCCACACAAACTTCAAAATGCCTGCTTAATACAAAATGGAGGGTATCTGTGATCAACGGGTCATCGTCAACGATCATCAATACCGGACGTAGTGCTGCCATTAAAATGCCTTATTATAAATATTTGATAATCACTGCGTTCGGTACAACTATAGCCTTAATGGCTTGATGTATCAATAAATTTACCCAAAGCCGCTATAGTCAGCACGTGGCTGAAAATATAAAACCATCAGCCGGCGGCACATGAGTCCCGCTCATGCTCATAAGGATGAGCGCCTGCTGAAATCAATTTTATATAAGCTAGCCACTTACAAGCAGGTTATTGTTGCAGAGGCTGTACGTTTCCGCAGCTGGAACTCAACCATTTGCCACTGATGTCGGCTTTCTCATTGACCGGATTACCCTGCACAAAGCCATTGAAGCTGGTTTTCCCGGTAAATTTCTCGAGACTGACAAAAGTCCCTTCGGCGCTACCGCTACCCTTCAACTGCTCGCCGGTGCATTCAAAATCCAGTCGATACCTGTTGCCAACATGCGTCGCATTCTTGGCAGCACAGCCCATCTGGCTCTGGTATAAACCGGGCGGATTTTTCTGATTCGCCATTTCCGGTGTAATGCAGGTATTCGATACTGCTGAACCATTCTCGATTTTCGGCATATCAAGCCCGTATTCCTTAGCCAAATCCTTTAAGCCTTCCATCTGGTCTGGCGGGATTTGCGGCACAAACCACAACAGATCTGATGATGTAGTCACTTCCCATAATCCAGGCCACATGCTTGTTTCAGCTGATTGTGCAGCAGGTGCCAATAACAGGGTGGTTAAAGAAAAAACAAATAAAGATTTATGCATTTAAATTCCTGATGCCACTGATTATTTACAACATATCAGAGATATTACAGCAAAGGAAGTTCAGAGTAATTCAGGAACATTGATTGGGAATGATGGTTTGGCAGAAGGCAATATGCCGCATCGTGCGCAAAAGTCTATCGCCTGGTCAAAAACAACAAGGGAAAGATCAATAAACAACCATAAGGGGAAATTGGGGTGGCTGATGGGGCTCGAACCCACGACAACTGGAATCACAATCCAGGGCTCTACCAGCTGAGCTACAGCCACCATAGAGACTTCAAAAACGACTGGCCTGCCCGACAGGAATCGAACCTGTAACCCCCAGCTTAGAAGGCTGGTGCTCTATCCGGTTGAGCTACGGGCAGATTTTGGTTACAAGACTTTACACTTTGCAATATAAAGCACTTCGGGCTGACTTTTATTTATTAGGCCGTTGATATTTGATATCAACGGCCTAATTTATTTGGTCGGCGTGGAGAGATTCGAACTCCCGACATCCTGCTCCCAAAGCAGGCGCGCTACCAGGCTACGCTACACGCCGAAGAGGCAGTAATATAACCAAAACTAAGCTCTAGGTCAATTGCTATATGTTAAAATCTCATTTTATTTTGTAAATTACTAGAATTCTTAGAGTTAACACATCAAATGACCGCTCAAATCATCAGTGGCAAAGCAATTGCCGAAAATTTATTAAATTCCATCAAAGATCGCATTGATGCACGCCTGCATACAGGCAAGCGTGCGCCGGGGCTAGCGGTGATTCTACTTGGCGGCGACCCGGCCTCGGCAATTTACGTACGCAATAAGCGACTGGCTTGCGATAAGGTCGGTATTCGCTCAGTGGCTTATGATTTACCTGCCGCTACCACAGAAGCAGAATTACTCGCTTTGATCGAAGAGCTCAATCACGACGCCTCAATCGATGGCATTTTAGTGCAGGCTCCGCTGCCGCCACACATCAAAGATGAACATGTCATTGAAGCCATCAGCCCGAATAAGGATGTGGATGGCTTTCACCCATACAACATCGGCAGGCTGGCAGTACGTCAACCTACGTTGCGCTCATGCACACCTTTTGGTGTTATCAAGATGCTGCAGGCAATCAATGTGGACCTGATGGGCATGGATGCAGTCGTTGTTGGCGTATCCAACCATGTAGGCCGCCCTATGGGCCTGGAATTATTGCTGGCTGGCTGCACCGTTACCAGCTGCCATCGCCACACTAAGAATTTAGGGGAAATTGTTGCCCGCGCAGATCTGGTAATTGCAGCGGCAGGCAAACCGGGGCTGATTAAAGGTGAGTGGATCAAGCCGGGCGCGATTGTGGTCGACATCGGCATCAACCGCATGGCCGACGGTACGCTCTCCGGAGATGTGGATTTTGCCAGTGCAAAAGAACGCGCAGGATGGATCACTCCCGTGCCTGGCGGCGTTGGCCCGATGACAGTCGCCACCTTGTTGGAAAATACCTTGCTGTCCTTGGAATTAAGTGAGAAAGTATAATTAACTGCGGCATTAAAGCGTTTTATGCCATATCAGCCATGATTTTGCATGAAAGCTTTATTCAGTGTACACTCATGCGCTAATTTTATAACCGCTACTTCTAGTAGCTTCATTTTAAACAGCTTTATTTTTTAGTATTTGGGTCCAAACCATGGCAGATGTAATTAGTAAGCACTTCACGCCTTATCAGCCGAAACCTGATGAAGACTACATGAGCAAAGAGCAGCTCAATCATTTCCGTACGATTCTGAACAATTGGAAAGCGGAACTAAGTGAAGAGATTGATCGCACCGTGCATACCATGCAGGATGAGGTCACGATGTTTGCAGACCCTAATGACAGGGCCAGCCAGGAATCTGACATGACTTTAGAGCTGCGCAACCGCGACCGCGAACGCAAGCTGATCAAGAAAATTGACGAAACCCTGCGTAACATTGAGCATGATGAGTACGGCTATTGCGAAGGCTGCGGCGTAGAAATCGGTTTAAAACGCCTCGAAGCACGCCCGACAGCAACCCTGTGCATTGATTGCAAAACGCTGGATGAACTTAGAGAGCGTCAGGTAGCCAAGTAATAAATTTCATTACTAACAGCAAACTCAATACTTGCTGTCAGTAAAACAAAAAGCCCGCTTGCGCGGGCTTTTTTTATGCAGCTAAGCTGATATTACTCGTCAGCTTCCGCTTCGGCTTTAGCTTCTGCCACAGGTGGGTCAATCAAAGCTTTCATACTTAAACGTACGCGACCTTTTTCGTCAGCCTCAACCACTTTAACCTTCACTACATCGCCCTCTTTCAGGAAATCACCCACCGCATTTACGCGCTGATGTGCGATTTGTGAAATGTGCAGCAAACCATCTTTACCTGGCAGCAAAGTAACAATCGCACCAAAGTCCAGCAACTTGATTACAGTGCCTTCATAGGTTTGACCCACTTCAACTTCAGCAGTGATTTCTGCAATACGACGCTGCGCTTCTGCACCTTGCTCAGAGCTGGTGCATGCAATTTTCACAGTACCGTCATCTTCGATATCAATCGTAGTACCTGTTTCTTCAGTCAGCGCACGAATCACCGCGCCGCCTTTACCGATCACATCACGGATTTTTTCAGGGTTGATTTTCATCGTGATGATACGTGGTGCAAATTGTGACATTTCTGTATTTGCGCCGCTTACCGCTTGCTTCATGATGCCAAGAATGTGCGCACGGCCTTCTTTAGCTTGCGCTAAAGCCACTTGCATGATCTGTGCGGTAATGCCAGTGATCTTGATGTCCATTTGCAATGCAGTGATACCGTCTTCTGTACCCGCTACTTTAAAGTCCATATCACCCAGGTGATCTTCATCACCCAGGATGTCCGTCAGCACTGCAACGCGGTTGCCCTCTTTGATCAAGCCCATTGCGATACCTGCAACGTGGTTTTTCATCGGCACACCAGCGTCCATCAATGCCAGACAGCCGCCGCATACAGAAGCCATTGAACTTGAACCGTTAGATTCTGTAATTTCAGAAACTACACGCATGGTGTAATCAAATTCCTCTTTCGCTGGCAAAGCAGCAACCAAAGCACGTTTAGCCAAACGGCCATGGCCGATTTCGCGGCGTTTTGGCGTACCTACACGGCCAGTTTCACCGGTTGCGTACGGAGGCATGTTGTAATGCAGCATGAAGCGGTCATTGTATTCACCTTGCAATGCATCGATTGTCTGCTCATCGCGGCCTGTGCCCAATGTTGCAACAACCAATGCCTGCGTTTCACCGCGTGTAAACAACGCTGAACCATGGGTACGTGGCAATACACCGGTACGGATGCTGATAGGACGCACTGTGCGTGTGTCACGGCCATCGATACGTGGCTCGCCATTCAATATCTGGCTACGCACTGTTTTAGCCTCAATATTAAAGATTTCATTCTTGATCTTGTTGGCTTCAGTGGTAGATGTTTCTTCCGTAATCAGCTCAGCCAATACGCGGTTTGTAATTTCTTCCAGCTTGGCTGAACGTGCGCCTTTAGCTTTAATCTGGAATGCAGCGTTGATATCGGCAGCAGCTAAAGCACCTACTTTTTCAATCAACGCAGTATCTGGCTCCGGAGCAACCCAGTCCCATGCATCTTTACCGGCTTCTGCTGACAGTTCGTTAATCATTTTGATCACGGCCTGCATTTGCTCGTGGCCGTAAACTACAGCGCCAAGCATGATTTCTTCAGAAAGCTCTTTCGCTTCTGATTCAACCATCATTACAGCAGTTTCAGTCGCTGCAACAACCAGGTCCAGCTCGGTTTCTTCCAGTTGCGCCTTGGTTGGGTTCAATACGTATTCTTCATTGATATAACCAACACGTGCCGCACCTAATGGGCCGAAGAATGGAATACCAGAGATTGCCATTGCTGCTGATGCACCAATGATTGCAGGAATATCTGCATCAATTTCAGGGTCTGATGACAACACAGTCGCCACCACTTGCACTTCATTGTAAAACGCTTCCGGGAACAGAGGGCGCAATGGACGGTCGATCAAA
>Ga0208627_1000389_pt1 | contig 13510 bp, 12 predicted proteins | sample LakWasMet13_LOW5_2_FD_183861 | JGI IMG/M metagenome (GOLD analysis project Ga0208627, IMG submission 183861) | Freshwater sediment methanotrophic microbial communities from Lake Washington under simulated oxygen tension - Sediment Metagenome... | ecosystem: Environmental > Aquatic > Freshwater >... | reverse complement strand
CAGGCAGCAGGACGCTGTAATCGTGAAAACGAACGTAAAGCACACGAAAGTTTTGTTTGGATATTTACTGCCAAAGATCACGCATCACCGCCAGAACTGAAAACCTATGCCGACAAAATGCAAGAAACGCTCAGTTTTCCTGAGTTTAAAAACGACCCTTTGGGATTAGCAGCGATTCGGGATTATTTTTCGCGTGTCTACTGGCATCATGAAACAGGGCAATCGAGTCAGTTAGACAAAAACAATATTTTAGAAACGATTAAAAACAGCAAACCTCAAAGTCTTCCCTTTGATTGGATCGCTCAGAAATTCAAAATCATCAACAACCCGATGAAAACCGTCATCGTACCCTATGATTTAGCTGCCATCGATTACATTGAACGACTTAAAAACTTGCCTGATTACGTTAGCGTTGGGCAATTAGCTAGAAGCCTACAGGTTTACACCATTTCCGTGCCGCAACATTTGGCGGGGGAGTTAATCAAAATTGGCGCGTTACAGTACGTTCAGCCCAAACGCTTTGGCGAACAATTCTTGGTGTTGGAAAGTGATAATTTATATGACAAAAAAACTATTGGCTTCAATCCTGAAGCTAACCCGTTAATCATGAGCGGCGAGGATTGCGTTTTTTCATGAAAGTACATAGCCATTGGAACAGGAGCCGGCATGAGTAAAGGCATTATTTTAAAAGTTTGGGGCGACAATGCATGTTTTACCCGCCCAGAAATGAAAGTTGAGCGCGTTTCTTACGATGTTATTACGCCTTCTGCAGCTCGCGGCATTATTGAAGCTATCCATTGGAAACCTGCTATTCGTTGGGTTATTGACCGGATTCATGTGCTTGAACCGATCCGGTTTGAAAATATCAGGCGCAATGAAGTGGCTGACATGATAAAACCGGGTAACGTAACGTCTGCCATGAAGAAAGGAAACCTTAGTGAACTGATTTATTACGTTGACGATGGCGACAATCGCCAACAACGTGCTGCCATAGTCTTGAAAAAAGTTTGCTATGTCATCGAAGCCCATTTTGAGCTGACAGAACAAGCGGGGGATGATGATAATGAAGGAAAACACATTGATATATTTAGGCGCAGAGCCAGCAAAGGGCAATGTTTCCAACAACCTTGTTTGGGAACGCGTGAATTTAGCGCGTCATTCGAATTGTTGGACAGTGTTGTTGAGATTCCACGTTGCGACGAAACACTGACAGGCGAACGCGATTTAGGCTGGATGTTATGGGATATTGATTTTAAAGATGGTATGACCCCCCGGTTTTACAGAGCAAAAATGCAAGATGGTGTTATTGATGTGCGTTCCTGTTTGGAGGCAATGGCATGATTCTGCAATCATTAGTTAATTACTATGACAGGCTTGCAAGCCAATCAGGAGTTCTTCCCCCTTATGGCTGGAGCTGGGAAAAGATCAGTTACTCAATTGTGCTAAAGGCAGATGGCTCAATTCATAACATTGATGATTTGCGTATCGTAGAGGATGAAGAAAAAGTAATTTACAAGCCACGAATACTTATGGTCCCAATGCTACCCGAAGGAAAAACGTCAGGCGTAAAAGCGAACTATCTCTGGGATAACACTGCTTACACGCTAGGCATGTCAGGTAAACCAGAGAAATTGGCCCTGAAGTACGAGGAGTTTTGGAAACAGATAATGTCTTTAGAACATAATTGTTCGACAGCAATGACTGCACTGGTAAATTTTAAAGATCATAGGGATGAGAACAAATATTGTCTTAGAAAATTGATATTGAAGTATCTTCATAATTCATCACATTGGAACGAAATAAAGAGCAAACGTAGATTAATAATACTCGATGTGTGGGACGATCTTTCAAAATGGAAAAAATGTAAAAAGCATGAAAGTAAAATCATTTCATCATCAGACTGGCAAAAACTCAAAAAACGTCGTAATCAGTTAATACTGGACTTTATGGACTCGAATATTGTTTTTCGATTTATAGAGCAGAATAGTTACGTTCATGAATGCCCTGATTTTAAAAGGCAATGGCAGTCTATTTTGACTGGCTATCAAAAAAAACTATCGACTGGTCAGTGTCTAATTGGAGGTGATAAAACCAAAATCGCCAATTTACATATACGCATTAAGGGCGTAGATAAAGCACAATCATCAGGAGCTTATATAGTATCTTTTAACAAAGGCTCCTTTGAATCCTACGGCTTAAAACAAGGTAAAAATGCAAATGTCGGTACAGATGCCGCGTTTAAATATGTTACCGCTCTTAATCATCTTTTACGTAAAGGTGACTCTAATAACCAACGCCTAAAAATTGGTGATGCCATTACCGTTTTTTGGGCAGAAGCATTAGATAGCACTGATGCCGTAGTGGCGGAAAGCTTTATGTCGGAAGCCATTAATCCAACTGATGCTCAAGAAACAGCCAGTCTAGCCAGCCTATTACAGCAAGTTTCACAAGGTAGACCCTTGAAAGAGTTGCGTCCCGATCTTGACCCAGCCACTAAATTTTATATTTTGGGTTTATCCCCGAATGCAGCACGTTTGTCCGTGCGGTATTGGTATGCGACAACCCTCAATGAACTAACGCGGCGTGTCTCTCAGCATTACCATGATTTACATCTTGAACCGCAACAAGGTAATGGTTTGCCAGAAATATGGAAGCTCACTTATGCGACTGCACCTGTTTATACCGAGAACGGCAAGCAAAAAACCGATGCTGACAGAATTTCGCCACAATTGGCAGGTAATCTTGCTCGTGCAATTTTTACCGGGCAAGCCTATCCACAAAGTCTGTTATCACAACTGTTAATCCGGATGCGCCTGGATGGAGTGATAAGTTTCACACGCATATCACTCTGTAAAGCCGTCATTAACCGTCAAATCCGTTTAAATCAATCTACTAACACAAAGGAGTTATCTATGAGTTTGGATGTGGAAGAAGAAAATGTTGCCTATCGTATGGGACGGCTGTTTGCCGTGCTTGAAAGCATACAAAAGCAAGCTTTAGGTAATGATATTAATGCCACTATACGCGACCGTTATTGGGGATCTGCCTCTGCCACGCCCGCTTTAGTCTTTCCTATGCTCATACGCAATGCTAATAATCACCTTGCCAAAATAAGAAAAGATGATTTGGCCAAAAAACATTTGGCAGCATTTTTTGATTGGCAAATTAGGGACATTGAACACGGTATGCCAACCTCATGGCCTCGTAACCTGAACCTTCAAGATCAGGGGCGTTTTGCCATTGGTTATTACCATCAACGCTACACGCCGAAAATTAAAGATAAAACGGGCAAAGAAATTGAAAATCTTGTTGCCGTTCATGATGACGAAGACCTAGCACCAAGCTTAGCGACTGAATATTAACCACTGACACATCACTATTTCAAAGGAAATATCATGACCATTATTAATAACCGCTACGAATTTGTTTTATTGTTTGACATCAAAAACGGCAACCCTAACGGTGATCCAGACGCTGGCAATATGCCGCGTTTAGACCCTGAAACTAACCAAGGTTTAGTGACAGATGTTTGTTTAAAAAGGAAAATTCGTAATTTTGTTGAACTGACACAAAGGGATGAGTCTAGTAAAGAAGCAAAGCCACGCTACAGGATTTATATGCAGGAAAAAGCTGTTTTAAATAACCTAAATAATGAGGCATACAAAGATCAGAACTTAAAATATGAAGCAAAAAAATTACCAAAAGATGCTGACAAAGCAAAAGCCTTAACTCAATTCATGTGCGACCATTTTTTTGACGTTCGTACCTTTGGCGCAGTCATGAGTACCGAAGTCAATACAGGTACAGTTCGTGGACCGGTTCAAATTGCCTTTGCACGTTCAATTGATCCTGTTTTCCCCCAAGAAATTTCCATCACCCGTATGGCAGTTACCAACGAAAAAGATGCTGATAAGGAGCGCACAATGGGGCGTAAACATATCATTCCTTATGGTTTATACCGCGTTCATGGCTTTGTATCTGCGGCACTTGCAGAAAAAACAGGCTTTACAGAGGAAGATTTAAATATTTTGTGGGATTCACTTGCACAAATGTTTGAACATGACCATTCTGCTGCCCGTGGTGAAATGGCAACGCAAAAGCTGATTGTTTTTAAACATGCAGACAAATTAGGTAACGCCCCGTCGCACAAACTATTCGACCGTATCAAGATTTATCGTCAGAATGAAGACGCTGCGCCAGCGCGTAGTTTCAGTGATTATGTAGTAAATATTAATTCTACAGACTTGCCTACAGGCGTTGAAATTATTGAAAAGTGATGCCTGAAACTTAGAACTCTATTTACAGGAGAAATATTATGCCAACGGTTGATTTATCCACGTTGCCCGCTAATGCCCAGCAAGCGTTGCTCGATTACTATGAGTTTCTTCAAAAAAAGCATGCTAATAGATCAGTAAATCCTGTGGCGTCTACAAGTCATCAACAGCCACGCCAAGCCGATTTCAAAACCTTTATTATGAGCATACCTAAAATGGACGGCATTGCGTTTGAGCGGCATGGGCTTGATCAGGAATCATGACATTAGAACCCATCTACCTCTCACGCCTGCAACATTACCTTTATTGCCCGCGTCAATTTGCCTTAATTGAACTGGAAAATATCTGGGCCGAAAACCAATTTACGGCGGAAGGCCAGGTATTGCATCAGCGGGTTAATCAGGCCGATCAACAAAAGCGCGGTGATGTGCGTACGGTGTGGGCATCGCGTTTGGCTAATGAGGAGTTGGGCATTGAAGGGGTTGCCGATGTGGTGGAATATCATCGGCAAGCAGACGGCACAGAAATTCCTTATCCCATCGAATACAAACGCGGCAAACCCAAAGCGCACCGCGCCGATGAGGTGCAGCTTTGCGCCCAGGCGCTTTGTCTGGAAGAAATGCACGGTGTTGCAGTACCGGAAGGCGCATTGTTTTATGGCGAAGTACGCAGGCGGCATCCGGTACTTTTCGATGCGGAACTACGCGCCTTAACGTTACAAACCATTTTGGCTTGCCGAGACATCGTGCAAACCAACATCACCCCTCATGCCATCTACCAAGCCAAAAAATGCAACGGTTGTTCGCTAATCGACCAATGCCATCCCAAAGATTTTGGTAAATCGGCGTCCGCCTGGTTGGCGCAGCAATTATCAACTTCGCAATTAACGCAGGACAATGAATAAAGCTGAACCGTTCGTCCTGAGTTTGTCGAAGGAAGAATGGTTCAGCCGTTCATGGTTCGACAGGCTCACCATGAACGGCCTGGATATAACCTGATTTGCCAAAATTTAAGGATTAAACATGCGCCCATTACGCAACGTTATTTATGTGCAAACGCAAAACTCTTGGCTGCATAAAGACAATGAAAACCTGGTGTTAAAAGTGGATAAGGAAACCAAGGCACGCGTACCCATTCACAAATTGCAGGGTTTGGTGTGTTTTGGGCAGGTGACTATTTCGCCTTACCTGATGGCGCATTGTGCAGAAAACGGCGTCACCATTACCTTTTTAAACATGTTTGGTAAATTTCTGGCGCGGGTAGAAGGCCCGGTCAGCGGCAATGTGTTGTTGCGCAGAACGCAGCATATTACCGGGCATAACGTGGAAAAGAGTGTCGCCATTGCCCAAACCATGTTGACCGGCAAGCTCTATAACCAGCGCTATGTGATTAGGCGATACTTGCGTGATCACGGCGAAAAAATCACTGATACTAAAGTGCTTACCGATTTGCAAACCGCTGAAAAACGCCTGACCCGTTGTTTAACACAGTTAACCGATTGTAAAACCATCGACACCTTGATGGGGCGCGAAGGCGAGGCGGCGCAAGTCTACTTTGGTGTGTTTAATCATTTGATACGCCAAGCTGATTTCGAGTTCGATACCCGCAGACGCAGGCCGCCGACTGATCCTGTTAATGCCTTGCTGTCATTTTGTTACACCTTACTCACTCATGATTGCCGCTCTGCGTTGGAAACGACCGGACTTGATCCCGCCAGCGGATTCTTGCATCAGTTGCGTAGCGGCAGGCCGTCATTAGCGTTAGATATGGCAGAAGAATTTAGGCCAATGATTGACCGGTTTGTACTGTCATTGATTAACAAGAGGCAGCTGGTATCTAAAGACTTTGAAACCTGGCCCAACGGATCGGTGACATTAAAAGACGAGCCTCGGAAAACCTTGTTGGCAGCTTGGCAAGATCGTAAACAAGATACTTTATTGCATCCGTGGTTTGAAGAAACCGTGCCGGTCGGCTTACTGCCTTGGTTACAAGCACAGGTGCTGGCACGTTTTTTACGGGGTGACTGCGACAGCTACGTACCTTTTTTATGGAAATAGAGTGGAGGTTTTCAGATGATGATATTAGTGACTTATGACGTCAGTTTTAAAAGCGAAACCGGACCAAAACGTTTACGAAGAATGGCCAAGCTATGTCTTATCTACGGCCAACGAGTGCAATACTCAGTCTTCGAAATTGAAGTGGATATAGCGCAATGGACGCAATTAAAAAATGACTTAATTAATGTCATGGATGAAGAGTTGGATAGCCTAAGGTTTTACTACTTGGGTAATAACTGGGAGCGTCGTGTTGAACATATCGGCGCTAAAGCCGTATTAGATTTAAACGGCTTGTTATTACTGTAATGCGAACCCTAAGCGAGCATAAAAACAGCACTATTTTTTGTTATCTTTAACATCTTGATTTAACTTGATTTTTATTTAAGCAAAATTGTAATTTATAATGCGCTTTGCAGATGTTTTGATTGGTTCGCAACTTATTGGTCTTTTGACTAATAAATTCAACCAGTTACGCATACGCTGTCGCGCCCCCCGCGGGCGCGTGGATTGAAACCCTGCCTAATTTAACTAACCCGGAGATTGCTAGTCGCGCCCCCCGCGGGCGCGTGGATTGAAACTGAATTAGAGGCTCAACGGCCTTCAGTTGATTTGTCGCGCCCCCCGCGGGCGCGTGGATTGAAACGTCGCCCCCCAAACTGCAAGAATCGCTGCACCTTGTCGCGCCCCCCGCGGGCGCGTGGATTGAAACATAGCTTCGGGCTCAAAATCATCCTCGGCGGCATGTCGCGCCCCCCGCGGGCGCGTGGATTGAAACCGTCGGGGGGCGATTTATCAGCGCATCCTCCATCAGTCGCGCCCCCCGCGGGCGCGTGGATTGAAACCGTCTTAAGGCTGGAGCCTGTGACTATATAGTGTCGCGCCCCCCGCGGGCGCGTGGATTGAAACAAAGTTTCGGAAAGAGGCCGTGGCCCAGCGGTCGTCGCGCCCCCCGCGGGCGCGTGGATTGAAACGAACCCGCCCGCCTGCCCGCCAGCAGTTGCCATGTCGCGCCCCCCGCGGGCGCGTGGATTGAAACCATGATTGCGCTGTGTTCCACGTTGGTGATCCAGTCGCGCCCCCCGCGGGCGCGTGGATTGAAACCCGACGTTGAGTGCTAGCTCAATTTCTTGCCCCGTCGCGCCCCCCGCGGGCGCGTGGATTGAAACTGAAGTGGGTTTGCGAGGTGTTTTGATGGTGGTGTCGCGCCCCCCGCGGGCGCGTGGATTGAAACATTAATCGTAACACCAGAGCTGCCACCCGGATGTCGCGCCCCCCGCGGGCGCGTGGATTGAAACCTACTGGCGCGGCGGAACAGAAGTGGAAGGTTGTCGCGCCCCCCGCGGGCGCGTGGATTGAAACATGGGGTGGTACTGACTGGGTAATTGATGCCGGTCGCGCCCCCCGCGGGCGCGTGGATTGAAACCCACCAAAGTTTTGGGCGACCGTCCTAACTTGCGTCGCGCCCCCCGCGGGCGCGTGGATTGAAACTTCAAAGCTAGTGCGTTGGCGGCTGTTGGATTGGTCGCGCCCCCCGCGGGCGCGTGGATTGAAACATCCCGACTATATGCTGATCATCTGCCAAATTGTCGCGCCCCCCGCGGGCGCGTGGATTGAAACTAAAGCCCGTATTACATCAAGAAACGAACTGAGTCGCGCCCCCCGCGGGCGCGTGGATTGAAACGCTGATGTTTTCATCGTTAACGAGCATGTCTGCGTCGCGCCCCCCGCGGGCGCGTGGATTGAAACAAGCAGGCAGTGGAACGACAGCGGCGCCGGTTGTCGCGCCCCCCGCGGGCGCGTGGATTGAAACCTGCTGACGGCACGCGGGTGGAGTTGGCGTTTGGTCGCGCCCCCCGCGGGCGCGTGGATTGAAACAGCGTCAGAACGACTCGTAAAACCGCCCTTTCTGTCGCGCCCCCCGCGGGCGCGTGGATTGAAACTCTTTGAAAGCGCATGTGGTTGCGGGATATGTTGTCGCGCCCCCCGCGGGCGCGTGGATTGAAACAAATAACGATTATAACGGAGAACAACATGGGCGTCGCGCCCCCCGCGGGCGCGTGGATTGAAACAAACGAGGTAATTTGTTTGAACTTTGTTTCGGGTCGCGCCCCCCGCGGGCGCGTGGATTGAAACACCTTGCACTGATACTTGGTAGTCAGAAGGATGTCGCGCCCCCCGCGGGCGCGTGGATTGAAACAACTTGCGCAGCTTGTTATAAACGGCCTGCAGAGTCGCGCCCCCCGCGGGCGCGTGGATTGAAACTTAACTGCACCATCATTGATGGCGATGTCAATTGTCGCGCCCCCCGCGGGCGCGTGGATTGAAACTTGATAAACAAGAACATGACCGCGGCCTTACCGTCGCGCCCCCCGCGGGCGCGTGGATTGAAACGCCCGAAACCACCTGGAATACTCTGAAAAATACAGTCGCGCCCCCCGCGGGCGCGTGGATTGAAACTTGAACCGCATACATGGGGACGTGTATTAGGGGTCGCGCCCCCCGCGGGCGCGTGGATTGAAACTTTGGTTGATAACACGCTGGATGGCTCAAACCGTCGCGCCCCCCGCGGGCGCGTGGATTGAAACAGCAGTGATTTTTGATATATCGTTTTTGGCGGGTCGCGCCCCCCGCGGGCGCGTGGATTGAAACGCCGTTTCCGCGTCGCCTTTGTCGAAACCAGCAAGTCGCGCCCCCCGCGGGCGCGTGGATTGAAACAGGTCGAAAACTCCGGCTTTGAAACGGGCCGCGTCGCGCCCCCCGCGGGCGCGTGGATTGAAACCTACGGCGGGGGCGCAATAGCTTTTACCGGTCGTCGCGCCCCCCGCGGGCGCGTGGATTGAAACGCGCTTGGTCACTGGGCAACTTAAAAACGCTATCGTCGCGCCCCCCGCGGGCGCGTGGATTGAAACAGACCCCTGAATCAACAGTAGCTCTGACCAACTGTCGCGCCCCCCGCGGGCGCGTGGATTGAAACCAACTTTGCTTTGGCTTCTGCTTCAGCGGCGGCGTCGCGCCCCCCGCGGGCGCGTGGATTGAAACGGCATCAATTTAAAAAATAACGAAGTTATCTTTGGTCGCGCCCCCCGCGGGCGCGTGGATTGAAACAACTGATTGACATAAAAGCCCGATTTGGCAAGGTCGCGCCCCCCGCGGGCGCGTGGATTGAAACTGTCAATAACTGTACGGGTCACATGATGACGTCGCGCCCCCCGCGGGCGCGTGGATTGAAACATGGGTGTACATGATGTAGCCGGCGATACTAACGTCGCGCCCCCCGCGGGCGCGTGGATTGAAACAGATACTTGCTTTACTAAATCTTTGTCTGCTTGTCGCGCCCCCCGCGGGCGCGTGGATTGAAACACTATCACGGCTGACGACTCACGCGGCCCAAAAGTCGCGCCCCCCGCGGGCGCGTGGATTGAAACCTACGCAAGAAACGGCGACCCAATGAAAGACGCGTCGCGCCCCCCGCGGGCGCGTGGATTGAAACAAAAACATCAACTAAAACGGGTCAATCTCAAGCGTCGCGCCCCCCGCGGGCGCGTGGATTGAAACATGCCTGTAACTGCCTTGCGAGTAGAACGCCAGGTCGCGCCCCCCGCGGGCGCGTGGATTGAAACGGTAGTGGGGGCAATGTCAATCATGAGTTGGCCGTCGCGCCCCCCGCGGGCGCGTGGATTGAAACAGCCATGGTCGAGCCGTCATAAAATTCAACAAGGTCGCGCCCCCCGCGGGCGCGTGGATTGAAACCCTTTAGGGAAGACGGGCGGCAACGCGCAAACACGTCGCGCCCCCCGCGGGCGCGTGGATTGAAACCAGCGTTGACGCTCTTGGGCAACCCAACAAAAGTCGCGCCCCCCGCGGGCGCGTGGATTGAAACTGCTATTCGCAACATTGACTTATCGTTACGAAGTCGCGCCCCCCGCGGGCGCGTGGATTGAAACACGTACAGACCGAAAAAAGATTCCATTCATAGGTCGCGCCCCCCGCGGGCGCGTGGATTGAAACCATAATTTAAACCTTTTCGTAATTAATTAAAATGTCGCGCCCCCCGCGGGCGCGTGGATTGAAACCGATTGTCACCATCGCATTTACTTTGACTAACGTCGCGCCCCCCGCGGGCGCGTGGATTGAAACGTAAAGCTTGCGACCCATAGAGCCGCTAGTAGTGTCGCGCCCCCCGCGGGCGCGTGGATTGAAACGCTCAAGCACACCACCCAGATTATTTGGCGTCGTCGCGCCCCCCGCGGGCGCGTGGATTGAAACATTGGCGCTGGAACTTGTACCGCCTGAAATTGGTCGCGCCCCCCGCGGGCGCGTGGATTGAAACGAATAATCAGCCATATTTAAAACAGCCCCAAAAGTCGCGCCCCCCGCGGGCGCGTGGATTGAAACTTGGGTCAATACTCGCCTATTCAAGCTGAAACGTCGCGCCCCCCGCGGGCGCGTGGATTGAAACTAACTCAGAGTCAGAAATTGTACGGACATCTGGTCGCGCCCCCCGCGGGCGCGTGGATTGAAACTAGCAATGAATCTTATAAAAGTTTGCTGCTTTGTCGCGCCCCCCGCGGGCGCGTGGATTGAAACTACCCATGCTGGTGTGACCGACTTGAATCAGAGTCGCGCCCCCCGCGGGCGCGTGGATTGAAACAATGGGCGTTGGCTTCAGCGGTGGGATGATAAGGTCGCGCCCCCCGCGGGCGCGTGGATTGAAACGATTGATGAGAAACACCGGCACTATCAACTGTAAGTCGCGCCCCCCGCGGGCGCGTGGATTGAAACCGAACTACTAAGTCTTTTCAATATCGAAACTAAGTCGCGCCCCCCGCGGGCGCGTGGATTGAAACGCCGCGATGCGAATAGGCGGTATCACAGCGCAGGTCGCGCCCCCCGCGGGCGCGTGGATTGAAACACATCGAGCAAATGCGCATTGATGCTGAAAGAGTCGCGCCCCACACGGGCGCGTGGATTGAAACTTTTTCAACTTAAGAAAGACTGATTAAGATCGGTCGCGCGCGCCTTCGGGTGAAACGGATCAAAGCCTTCGGCTGTGGTTTTCTGATGATCTATACGCGTATAGTCGCCCCTAATTCAGTTCTAATTAAGTCCGGTCAGCATAAGGCAATAATATGAAACTTTCCGAAAATACCAAACCCATTAGTTACCTTAAAGCCCATGCCGCTCAAGTGATTGAAGGCTTAAAGCAAAGTCACCAGCCGATGGTGATTACGCAAAACGGTGAGGCGGCAATGGTGATTCAGTCTGTGGCCGATTATGAAAAGACTCAGGAAACCTTAGTGTTATTGAAAATGCTGGCACACAGTCAGCAAGCTGTTACCGATGGTAGAACTGTAAGTGTTGACGATGCGTTCCGGCAGCTTCGGCAGCGCCGAGGGCTTAAATGACATTACCGGTACGCATTTCCGAACCGGCGCTGCTGGATTTGCTGGTCATCAATGATTATTACTTGGTGGAAGTCGACGACAACGTTGCCGAAAAAATTATTGCTGGCCTAGGTTCTGTTGACGATTTGCTATTTCGGTAGAATTTGCCGTTTTGGTTGGCATGAACAGAATAGAATTAAGTGATGACGAATGGTTACGGTTACTACCTGTAGTAAAGAAATTGCCGGGAATTCATGTCGGCTTACCCGGCACCTGCCGAGGATTTATTAGTGCCGCTTTGTGGATATTACGTTCAGGCGCGCAGTGGCGACTGTTGCCGCCGTCCATGGCAAGTGGAATAGCGTCTTCAAGCGATTTTCACATTGGTGTGGCACCGGTGCCTGGAAGAAACTGCTTGAGCATTTTTCTGAAGCATCTGATTTACAAGATGTTTCTATGGATGTCTCGGTGATTAGGGCGCATGCCTGCGCGGCCTACAGTAGCGCTGACAATGAAGCGCTTGGGCGTTCCCAAGGTGGGTTTAGCAGTAAAATTCATGCGCTTTGTGGTGGCTTGGGATTACCGATCAAATTCACCTTGACCGGCGGTCAAGAGGCGGAGTGTAAACAAGCGATCCCGTTACTGGAAAACATTAATGCCACAGCGGTGTTAGCAGACAAGGGCTATGACACTAATGCGCTGCGTGAGTGGTTAAAAGCACAGGGAATAAAAGCAGTCATTCCACCCAAATCGAACCGAATAGAAGAGATTGAGTGTGATTATTGGCATTATAAAGAGCGACATGCCGTCGAATGCCTGTTTGGTAAACTCAAACACTACCGCAGGATTGCCACTCGTTATGAGAAAAAGGCTATAAATTACATGGGGATGCTCTCGTTTGCCTTGATGCTTTTATGGTTGCGGTAAAACGTCAACAGAACCTAGAGCTAGCTATAAACAGCCTGGCCGAATTAACCGATCGAGGTAGTGTTTCCAAGGAATTGTTGTCGTTGGGTATCCATTTACCGGCAACTTATTATCAAACCCTATCGTATTATTTACGAACCTTTAACTGATAAAGTTATCGTTCACGTTATTTTGGATGGTCGTCGCGATATAGTATCTTTATTGGCACAACGCCTTGTCCAGCCTGGAATGTAAGGACTATACCACTCGCTTGGTCATATCCTTATTGCCGGATTGCGTCGGTTTCTAATGTATTGCTTTGTAACGCGCTGACATTGCCAACGTCTGGCTTCATGGTTCCCGCGCAAAACCCTGTTATTCCTTAACTTTCCAAGTCAAAGCGTGTTGATAGTAGAACTACTCGATATAATAGCGGGCTGATTTCGTTTCTTAGTAGATTACTAATTGCTGGGTAACTTTTTAATTGCGTAACTAATCGAGCACACAAACACACATGACAGATTACCTGGAAGCCGCACAGCTTGCGGAAATAAAGAGGCGAAGGTCTTTCGCCATCATCTCGCATCCTGATGCGGGTAAAACCACGATTACTGAAAAACTGTTGTTATTCGGGGGCGCTATTCAGCTGGCAGGATCGGTAAAGGGGCGTAAAGCTGCGCGCCATGCAACTTCCGACTGGATGGAGATGGAAAAAGAGCGGGGCATTTCGGTCACGACCTCGGTGATGCAGTTTGAGCATAATGACTGCATCCTCAACCTGCTCGATACACCGGGACACGAAGACTTTTCTGAAGATACTTACCGCACTTTGACGGCAGTGGATTCTGCGCTGATGGTGATCGACGTGGCTAAAGGCGTCGAAGACCGT
>Ga0208627_1000367_pt1 | contig 13924 bp, 14 predicted proteins | sample LakWasMet13_LOW5_2_FD_183861 | JGI IMG/M metagenome (GOLD analysis project Ga0208627, IMG submission 183861) | Freshwater sediment methanotrophic microbial communities from Lake Washington under simulated oxygen tension - Sediment Metagenome... | ecosystem: Environmental > Aquatic > Freshwater >... | reverse complement strand
CTCCAATCGCCGCACGCTCCGCGCCCGCGCCTCGTTTCGCAAGAATGCCTATGGTAGCCGCTGCGCGAGCCCGCGTTCTCGACGTGGCGATGCCCGGTCGCCACGACGCACGGACGCATGGCCCCCAGCCGTCAGTCCGTCGCGGTCTGCTCTTCAAGGAGAAGCGGGACGCCGAGAGGAAGGTGGCGCTTCGCGACCTGAGCCACCTCACCGAGGAGGCTGGGGGATACGACCGGGAGTTCGAGTGAGCCACCGCGCTGGCAGCGCATGATCGCCGCTTCGACCAAGGTCGTTCTCGACGCCAACGTGTTGTACCCGTTCACGCTGCGGGACACGCTGCTGCGCGCGGCCAGAGAGGGGTACTTCCAGGTCCGTTGGTCGGACCGCATCCTGGACAAGGCCATGCGGTACTAGTACCTCGTCGCAGGGGATGTGACGGGTTCACGCCGCCCTCGGCTGAGCCACCTCCTGCGAAGTTGTCCCCAGTCGCGCGGTCTCCAACTGTCGATAGACCCTCCCGAGCTTCTGCCGTGCTCGCTCGACGGTGAACATCCACTCGATTCGGGCGCCGGACTCGTTGCGCGCTTTCTCCCACGCCGCGATCTCGTGGCGGACTACGGCCACATCCGCGATGCGACGAGCGAGGCACTGCTGCTTGAGCACGCCGATCTCGAGGGTGTGGCTCCCATCGTGCTCGGAGCTGCCGCATGTGTTTTCGCGGGGTTGCGCGCCGGCACGGCGTGCGCGACTGTCGACGATCGTGCCGCACTGGCCCGTAGCGAGGGCCCTGGTTTCTGGAACCACTGGTTTCCCCGCTCCCTCACGAGCACGATGGGAGCCACACCCGATCTCGATCTCCACCATGTTCAGCCAGCTCGCGTGCTTGGGCACGTAGTGGAACTCGACCCGCCGCAGGATGCGCCGCGCCTCCGCCGGATCGAAGGTGTCGTAGAGCGCCGCGGCGGTGTGCGTCGAGAGGTTGTCGAGCACGATGCGCACGCACTCGGCCTCCGCATAGTGCAGGTCCACCAGCTCCCGCACGAAAGCCGCGAAGTCCTCCTTCGTACGCCGCTCGGTGACCTTCACGCGGCGCCACGGCCGGTTGACGTCCACGCAGACGAACAGGTTCGCCGTCCCGTGGCGCACGTACTCGTAGTCGCACCGCCGTGGCTTGCCGGGCTCCGGGGGCAGCGGCACCCGCGACTCGCCGATCAACTGGATGGGCGTCTCATCGAGCGACACCACGGGACGCTTGGGGTCGGCGGGCGCCGCGTAGAGGTCGAGCACGTCCTCCATCCGCGCGACGTACTCGCTGTTGATCTTCGGGATGCACCACATCTTCTCCCGCCACGGCTTGAGCTTGTTCTCCGCGAGCCGACGGCCGACCGTCGCGCCGCTCAGCGAGGCATGCGCGGTCAGCCGCACCATCTCGCCCGCGAGCAGCTCCAGCGTCCAGCACGCCCGGCCCTCCGGCGGCGCGGCGCACGCGGTCGCGATCAACAACGCCGCCTCCTTGCCCGAGAGCTTTCGTGCCCCGCCGGGACGCGGCGCGTCGTGCAGGGCGGCCGCCAGTCCCTCCTCCACGAAGTACCGCTTCGTCCGGTAGACCGTGGCCGCGCTGGTGCTCACCGCGCGAGCGATCTCGACGTCCGTCGTGCCCGCATCGGCGGCGAGCAGGAGCTGCGCGCGCTTGACCTCGCGGACCTTCGGGCGGCCCCGTGCGACCAGGGCCTGGAGCTGCGTGCGTTCCTCGTCGCTCAGCGTGACCCGATACCGTACGTTCATCGGTGGTGATCCTCCGCGACGAGCGGAGCTCTCGCTGGAGGACGATGTCGAGCGCGAACGACGATGTGCCGCGGTGGACGGCGAAGCAGGGCCAGTACCTCGCCTTCCTCTACGCGTACGCAGTGATCCACGGTCGGGCGCCCGCGGAGCGCGACATGGAGACGTTCTTCCGATGCACGGCCCCAAGCGTCCACACCATGGTGAAGACGCTGGAGCGCGAAGGCTTCATTCGTCGTCAGCCCGGAGTCGCTCGTTCCATCGAGTTGCTCGTCGCGCCCGAGGCCCTGCCGATCCTCCGACGCCCCGAATGACTCGCCAGGCTCAACCCGTCACATCCCCTGCGACGAGGTACTAGTGGCCGACGAGCTCGTCACGGCCGAGCAGTCCGCCCGGCTTCGGTCCGAGATGACCCGGGCGTTCCCTCTGCCCCGCTCGCCCGCACGCCGCCCGGCAGCAGCGCGTGCACCGCGAACTCCTCCGCGTCGCGGCACTCGTCCGGCGCCAGCTCTCGGGGGTAGTGGCCGATCAGGGTATCGGCGCCCCGCCCCGCCGCGAGCCGCGGGGCGAGCAGCAGGCGTGCGCGCGACTCCGCGTACCACGGGCCCCTCCCCTCGTTGACGCGCGACGGGTCGCGGTCGGTCGGGCAGATGAGCTCGGTCCCGCGCAGGGCGCAGACGATCTGGTCGGCTTCGATGAGGTGGTCGTAGCCGTCGAGAGAGGCCGCGCGGCGGAAGGCGAAGGTCGTGCGGTCCTCGGTGTCGAGCACCCAGGCCCGCGCGCGATCGTCGAGGACATAGCGCTTGCCGCGGGCGCCGACGAGCGAGTGGAGCGCGCCGCCGGGGAGGCCCCGCGCATCCACAGTGACGAATCGAACGGGTCGCCGCTCCAGCACCCGACGCCGCCCGGCGCACGCGTTACGCAAAGCATGACGCCGGCGGTGGCGAACCCCGTCGCGTCGCTCGCGCCGGCGAGGGGCCGCGGGCGCGCGACGGAGCGGCGACGGCAGCCGCCGCCGCCCCAACACGAGACGACCCCGCGTTGCAGCGCGCAGAGGTAGCGATCGAGGTGCACCAGGCGCTCGACGGCGTCGAAGCCGCCGACGGCCACCGGTATGCCGCGCAGCACAGCGCCGCCGTGGCGGAACATCTCCCCCCAGCACATCACCTCACCCGATCGGCGGCGCGCACCCGGCCTCGTGGCCGAGCCCCACCTCGCGCACGTCGTCGAGGCCCCCGAGGGGTGCGAAGGTGAGCGCAGGCGTGCCCCGCGGGCCATAGTCGTCCTGCGGGAGGAACTGCGCGCAGGAGAGCTCGCCGCCGACGCCTACGCAGCACAGCTCGCGCTCGCTCACCGCGACCTGCGCGGCCCCCGTCGGCGGGACGTCGAGCGGCGCCCAGAGTATGCGACCCGCGTCCCGGGCGAAGTGGTGGTCGAGGTCGAAGTGGGCGCCGCATCGCAGGTCGCCGCCGCGCCCGCGAACGCAGGCGGCGTCGCCGAGGAAGCTCTCGACCAGCTCGATCGGGTCGGGGACGCGCAACAGGGACGTCGTGAACTCGTCGGTCGCGCCCGGTGTCCCACCGTAGCCGCGCACGACGACGTGGCGCACGTCACCGTTGGCGAGCAGCTCGCACCGGAGAAGACGGCGTTGAACTCGTTGGTGTGCACGTCCACGACGTGCTGCGATGGGTGATCGACGACCCAGCCGGCCGAGCCGCGTGCGCCGAGCGACGGTTCCGTCCTCCCAGCGCGCGATGCCGTAGTCGCTCACGAACACCACGCGGCCGTGGCCCACCACTTCCCGCGGGACGCACGGGCGTTGCGCGCACCCGGCGGCCGCAGTCGCGGGCCACACGGGGAAGAAGTCGCCGCGCGTCGACTGCCCAGGTTCCTTCGGGCATCAAGGTGACCGCGTCGCGCGCGGGGAGGAGGTCGACGTCGCGAACGAAATCGGTTCCACGCGGCGCCAGGCAGCCGGAGAGGTGCGCGACCACTGTGCCCTCGCCCTCGCCCATGAGCACGTCGAGCACCCCGTCGGCGCCCATCGTGCGGCCGGGGGCGCGGGCCGCGGCGGGCGGTGCGGGCGTAGTTGTACGGTGTGGCGGCGGCGATGGGATCATCTCGGGACGCGCGCAGGACGCGACGAGCGCGTTCGCGAGGGTGAGGCAGAGGGTGGGCGCGAACAGAGCACCGAGGCAGGTGCGGGTCCTTTCGGGCATCGCACGAGGCCATCATCGACGGGCGCGGTGGTCAACGCGCACGGGTAGGCACCGCGGATGAGGTCTCCGCCGAGGGCGTGAGCCTTTCGCGCCGATCAGCCCGAGCCGCCGCCGCGGGCCCGCGTTCAGACACTGGGTGCGGCGGGAGGTTTCCGGCGCAGCCGTCGGCATCGTCACCTCGCGCCTCGTCCGTCGGTCCAGCGTCGCGCCACGCCAGCGTGTGAAGGATGACTGCTACCACGTTCGTTGGCGCGCTTGCTGCTCACGCGCCCGACCCCGATGACGCCACACGCTCGCACCGTGCCCGCCTCGCCCGCCCGCCGTGTCGCCCGCGCACCGTGGGTTTGGCTTCGAGCCGCGGCAACACGGCGACCTTGACACCCGCCCGCCCGCCGCGATTCGATCGCGCTCCTCCGGTGGCGTTGGCGCTGAATCAAACCGTCCGTCCGCCGTAGCAAGGCACCGCGATGTCCCACCCACTCGATCAGGTCACGCTCGCTGCGGACGATGCTGTGGCCGGAGCGAACGCCGTTCGGAATCGAATCCACGCGATCGCCAGCGACACGCACTCGGCGTTCCGCGAACTCGAGGACTCGACCACCGCGCTCGAATCCCTGCCCGATCATCGCGATGACCAGCGGAGGGCCGAGCTGCGCGCTGTTCGTGATCGTGTAGCCGTGATGCGGCAACGCATCGCGGACAGTCTGCTCCGGGTTGATCAGCACTCTCACCAGATCGAGCAGTCGATCGCACAGCAGCGGGAGCACCTCGACGCGTCGGCCACGGACACCGTTCACGCCCAGGAGCGACTGCGGGCCGAGCTCGAAGAACACCATCACGCGGTCGCTGATCAGGGGGCGCGCGTCAGCGCGGTCGCCGGAAGCTTCGTCGAGGAGGTCGAAGGTCTGCTCGACCAGCTCCGCGGGCAGGTGATCGAGCTGCACGACCGCCTGGCCGCGCTCGATCACGACATCGTCGGGCGCGTCACCGCCGTCGTGCAGGACCTCCGCCACGTCGGAGAGCGGACCGAGCACCTGTCGCACGACCTAGCCGGGAGACTTCGCAACCTGAGCAGCCGGTTTCACGACTCCGCCCAGCGGGCCCTGATCGACGACGCGATCGGCGCGTTGGAGCGATCGTCCCACCAGCTCCACGAGTCGCTCGACGGCCTGAGCCGGGGCGCGATGTCCGAGATGCAGCGCCTTGACGGCCAGACCAACGACCTCCTCCGACAGTTGGAGGGGGTGATCCAGGTGATCGATGCGATCAGGCCGGTTCTGGACATGGTCCAGACCGTCCTCGGCTGATCCGGTCGCATGGCACGAAGACCATCACGGAGGCGACGATGACCGACCACGAGCAGGACCGGGCCGAGCATTGGAGTGAGCTGCTCGCGCTCCTGCATGGATTGGGGGACTCCGCGGACGAGGAGCTGCCGACCGCACCGGCGGTGTCGGCCGTGGGCACGTTGCTCGACGACCTCGCCGCTCCGAGCCACCCGACCTGGGACGTGGGGGCGCTCGATGGAGCACAGGTCGCGCTGGACGCGGCACTCGACGAGGCCGTGAACGGGCTCGACTCCCACCGGCTACTGGTCGACGACCTGCAAGGCGCTCACGCAGCTTTGTCGACCTGGCATGGCGAGACGCTCCAGTCGATCGAGTCCGTCCACGCTCAACTGATGGAGGTCCGTTCGAGCCTGCACTCGTTCGACCAGGATCTGAGCCACGACCGGCACACGCTCCGCGATCAGGCCACGTCGACCCGAACGACCATCGAGGGGTTCTCGCACGAGACGCATGGCCGCCATGCACAGGAGACGCACGGGGCCATCCAGTCGCTCGTGGAGGCCATCGAGTCTCGCGGTCGCGCCGCGATCGACCACGCGTTCGAGGGCATCGAGGGACAGGTCTCCGGGGCCTTCGAGCACCTCGAACAGGATGTGCAGGCGCATTCGAGCGGTCTGGAGTCCTTCGTGACCCGCGCCGTGCTGGAGAGCGCCGACCGCATCACCCACGACACCCTGGAGGAGGTGAAGCGCGGGTTTCAGCAACTGCTGCACCACGGGGTCGAGGTGCTCGTGTCGGAGGTCGCGGTGCAGGCGGTCACCATGGGCGTCGGCTCGACCGTCACCGTGACGTTGTCCCCGCTGGTCCCCGAACTGCTGGCCGCGCGCACCGGGCTTCGGGCGATCAACTTCGTCTTGGACATCTTCGACTGACGTGGTTGGGGCGATCGTCATGGAGCGAACGTAGATGCCTTTGGAGCCGACACAGGTGGAGCTGCGCGATCAACTGGCGGCGTTGCGCGAGCGGCGCCGCCGACTGCGGGATGACCTGGCCGAGGCCGAAGGGAGCGCGGGGCGGGCGGTGGAAGCCCTCGCCCACTTGCGCGACGAGGTCGCGCGCGAACTGGCCCCTCATTCGCTCGCAGGTGGCAACCAGGACGACGATCTGCGGCAAGACCTCGACGCCGCCACTCACGAAGTGACGGACTTCGTGGAGCACCTGACGGCGAGGTCACACGCGCTGGACGGGGACTTCGACCAGCTTCAGTCGGAGGCGCATGCGCTGGAGGCGGAGGTCCAGCAGCGCCACGGTGTCGAGCGCGAGGAGGTCGGGCGCGTCGGCGCGCGGGCCGCCGAGTTCCACCAGGCGATCGAGGGCCACCGATCGTCGCTGACGGCGGCGTCGGGGTCGGCCGCGCAATCCCTCGCGGACACGGAACACCACACCACGGCGCGGCACCAGGGCCTCGACCACCAGCTCGCGAGGCTCCACGAGAGCGCCGCCCAGGCGGGCCACGACACGGCCGATGCGACGCGGGAAATGGCGGCGCACGGGCACTCCGCCGCGGACGACCTGAGAGAACACCTGGGCCTGGCGGGCGCGCTGATCGCGGCGGCGACGGAGCGCATCCAGCGGTCCGTCGAATCGACCATCGAGCACGAGATTCACGGGTTGATTCACGAGGTGGTGCAGGCGCTGCAACAGATGTTCGATGACCTCGTGTCGAGGCTGGGCCACAGCCACGCCGAGCTCGAGGCGGCGCGCGAGCTGATCGAGCCGATCATCCGCGATCTGGAGGGGTTGATCCCGGGGTTGCAGAGCGGCGTCCACGACGCCAACGACCACGTGGCCGAGGTCGAGCGACAGCGAGCGCTGTTGGAGGCGGGGGATGGAATCCACTGAGGAAGACGCGACCCTTGCCGTGCGTCACGTCGTGGTCGCGTGGGAAGAGGCGCTCGCGGAGGGCGAGCGCGAGGTCGCCGGGCTGCGCTCGACCTCGGACGGTTCGACCGAGAGCCTCCGGCATCGATTGGAGGCGGTACGAAGCACGCGCCGCTCCGCCGACGCCGCGCTGGCGGGCGAGGTCGCGGAGACGCGGGAGGCCCTCGCGCAGCTTCGCGCCGAGACCCAGCACGCGCGTCAACACGTCGAACAGGTCTTCGAGCGCCTGTCGAGGGAGGTCGACGCGTGCCGCGATCACATCCGCGATCTGCGAGAGCAATTGCACGGGCCCTCCGAGCAGGTCGACCACGCGATCGTCCAGCTCCACTCGACGCTGACGGAGCATCACGAGGCCACGGACTCGGCCGTCGCGCCCCTCCATGAGCACCTGACCACCGCCGTCCTTGCGGCGGCGCACCACATGGACGAGCAGGTGGCCGGCGCCGTCGGGTCTGTCGAGGAGAGGATCACCGGGGAGTGGGTACCCGCGATCGAAGAAGCCGTGCATGGCCTCGCCGAGTGCCTCGAACGCGCATCCCAGGCGGTCACCCGCGACGGCCAGGAGGCGCACGCGGAGAGCCAGCACCACGCCGAGGAGGTCACCCGGCAAGCCGAGGGGCGCAGCGGCGACCACCTCAGCCATTCTCGCGATCGGGCCCGGGAGGCGGGGGAGTCGTTGGGACGTTCGGCGACGGTGACACACGCCGCCGGTGCCCTGGCGATCGACGGAACGCAGGCGCTACAGACCGCGTCGAATGCCACGAACGTCGGGCTCAACGCCGCGCTCGGCGTGCTCCGCGAGCTGCAACGGTTGTTCGATCGCCTACCGTAACCGTCCGCGCGTCCGCGCGCCCGCGGCTACGAGGCGCCTTCGGAGAGGTCACGGAGCCTGCGTCGTAGCTCGAAGAGGGTCGTCTGCGAGAGTTGATTGCGGAGCGCGCGGAGGCCGCTGAGCTCCTCCTGAAGGCGCCCTTGTTGGAGCTTCAGCTCCTTGGCGTGCTCCGCGGCCACCGCGTCGGACTCGACGAACCTCGGCTCCACCCGCGTATCCCACCATCGGTCGATGGCAGCGGTCCATTGATCGGCCCGCAGCGCCGCCCAGCGCTCCAGCAAGCGGCGGTGACGGTCGAGGATCTTGTCGAGCTCGCCGCGAAGCTGGGTCACGGCCGAGTCACGCCAGGTGGTCAATCCCTGCTTCTGCAAGGTCTCTCGCTGCCGCCGCGCGTCACCGACGCCGAAGTAGATCGCCGTCACGAAGCAGGCGAGGCTTATGACGGATAGGACGAGCTGGCCTATCTCGGCCATCGAGCCATGGCCGCCTCCCCCGGACGACAACGGCTTCGCGAGGTTCACTATAATGGAGACGAAACCCATCATCATCATGAAGGTTGTTCGTACCGCGCGGACGAACAACAGACTGACGCTGGGCGTCTCGACTTCCCGGGCTTCGATGACCGTATCAAATTGAACGCTGGTGACCGGCTGCGTCCAGGCGACCGGTGCGCCGGGCGGGCCGTGGCGCCGGGCGAGCTCGCCGAGACCCTCCGCGATCGACGGCCCCACGTCCGCCTCCAGGCCGAGGCAGAAGTTCTTCGTCCACTCGTCACAACATTGTCTGGCGTAATCGGAGAACTCCGACCACCACCTCGCGTCGAGCGACAGCGTCATGCCGTGCTTGCCGTCCACCCGCTCGACGAGGCGCGCCTCCCGGAGGTACGGAGCGCAGCCGGCGGCCACGTGCTCCTGCTGCCGCTTCGCCCGATCGAGCCACTCCCGGACGAGCCTCTGAACGTTCGCCAGGGCCTCCGTTCGCAGCCGCTCGGCCTCGCGGCGCGGCGCCTGAGCGATCCTGGCCCGGGCCTCCATCGGATCCTCGATCGAGAGCGAGTGCCGTTGCAGCACCTCCAATCGCCCGTCCGTCGTGCCAAGGATCTCGTCGCTGATCTTGATCGCCCTGGCGTAGAAGGGGGCCCAATCGGCCGCCGCGTCCGCCGAGCGGATGTCCGTGCCCAACGCGGCGATCGCGCCTTGGAGTTCTGGAGCGAGCGACTGCCGCAGCGGCAGGTCGAGGAGGCTCCGCAACGCGTTTCCGGGTTCCTGACCGTTCATCGGTCGCGACGGGATGGGTGCTTGAGCCAATGGGACCTTCTCGCGCCGACGCTACCTCCCCGCACAGCGACAACGGAAGAATTGATCACCGCCGTCCCTCCGCGCTCGCCCGACCGTTGACTGGCCGCGTACCGGAAGTGTACCGTCGGTCGGCCTTCGACGGCCAACACCTCGGGGAGGGGGTCGGCCGCATCCGAAGCCGCTCTCCAAGCCGGTTGGAATCCTTTCCCACCCACGGGAGAATTCGCCCATGGCCTATGACATCGCAGCTACGTCCGCTACCCCCGCGCTCGTCGTCTACCTCCTCGACGTGAGCGGTTCGATGTCCGAGCACCTCGACGGGGTACCGAAGATCCAACACCTCAACCGCGCGCTGCAGAACGTCATCGGCAAGATGGTCGCGCGGTCGACGAAGTCCGAGGTCGTGTCGCCCCGCTATCGCCTCGCCATGATCGCGTACAGCTCGACGCCCAAGGACATCCTCGGCGGCATTCGCACTGTCGCCGAGGTCGCGCAGCTCGGATCGCCGCAGTTCAAACCGACCAACCAGACCGACACCGCGGCGGCCTTCATGATGGCGCGCGACCTGCTCCGTCGCGAGCTCCCTTCCCTGCGCGGGCACCCCGCGCCGCTGGTGTGCCATATGACCGACGGCGCGTATACGGGCAGCGACCCGGAGCCCGTCGCGCACGAGATCATGCAGATGACGACCGACGACGGCGGCGTGCTCGTCCAGAACATCTACATGGGGGCCGACCTGACGCGGTCGCCGATCGCGGACGTCGAGAGCTGGCCGGGCGTCCGCTCCGAGGCCGAGCTGTCGAACGCCTTCGCGACGAAGCTCTTCCGCATGTCTTCGCCGATCCCGAAGCGCTACGCGGACACCATCGAGGAGGACGGGTTCTCGCTGGCACCCGGCGCGGCCATGCTCTTCCCGGCGAGCAGCACCGAACTGGTCGAGCTCGCCTTCGCGATGTCCGGCGCCACCTATACCCGTTGAAGCACGTGCCCGCTCGCGCCGTATGGGCGGCGGTGACTTCGGGGGGAGGAGACTCCCCCGAAAGGCTCAAAGAGTCCCATGGGGTCCTTCAGTCTCAAGCCTGATGAGCGGATCGACCTCGTGGTCGGTCGTTTCGCCGAGCCGTTTCGCGCGGTCGCGCACCCGGGCGCTCCCGCCTACGCGCACGCGATCGAGGGCAGCGAGGGGACGGTCTTCCACCTCCAGCGACAGCGCGATCGCGCGGAGTTCGCGCTCAAGGTGTTCCGCCCGGCGTGCCAGCAGCCCGCGATGGAGGCGATCACCAGGAACATCCGCACGTACAGCATCGCGCCCGGCCTGCGCTCTTGCGACCGGCATTGCTTCTCACCGCAGACCGCCGCGGAGACGATCGCGAGGCACCCCGCTCTCCACTACGCGGTGCTGATCCCGTGGATCCAGGGGCCGACCTGGACGGAGGTGGTGCTCTCCCGACACGCCCTCGATCCGGCGGCGGCGCGGCAGCTGGCGACCCGGTTCTCCGAGGTGATCGCCGGGTTCGAGTCACGCGGCATCGCGCACTGCGACCTCGCCGGCCCCAACGTGATTCTCGACCTGCCGAACGGGATCGTTGAGCTCATCGACGTCGAGCACCTCTACGCTCCGGGGTTCCCGGCTCCGCCTCATCCGACGACCGGGACGCCCGGCTACAACATGGTCGACGACTTCGACGGTGCGTGGGGCCCCGTCGCCGACCGGTTTGCTGGCGCGATGCTGCTGGGTGAGATGCTCGGCTGGGGCGATCCCGAAGTCTCGCGAAGGGCCAGCGGGCTCGGGTGCTACTTCGACCCCGCGGAGGTTCGCGGGGCACGGAGCGACCGCCTCACGACGCTCCTGCTGGCGCTCCGAAGAATCGAACCGGCGTTGGCGGTTCTCTTCGAGAGAGCGTGGCGAGCGGGTCATCGCTCGGAGTGCCCTCGGCTCGCAGAATGGGCTTCGGTGCTCGCCCGACTCGACGAGCCGGGCATCGCGCCTTCGGCGCATCAGATCCGCACTGCGTTCCCTCTTCCGCCGCGACAGCCACAAGCCTACGGCGCTGCCGCGCCCCCGCCGAATGTGCCCTATGGCCAACCGCCGTCGTACTCCCCGCCCTCGTACGGAGTCCCCGCACAGCCGGGGCCGGTTGCCCCACCCGTCGCGGCTCCGTCACCCGCTCCGCTCCGTCCACCAGCGCCTGCCCCATTGGCCGATGTCGTCGTGGTGAGCTGGACGCCCGCCCCCTCGGCGCCGCGGCCCGCGCCTGCGGTCGCGACCGCCTCTGCCCCGACCACGACCACGAAGAAGGCCCGCAGCGAAGACGTCGAGATCGTCGGCTGGAGTCACGGGAAGGCTCCATCCGGGGGTAAGTCGGGGCCGACGTGAGCGAGGTCGCGTCCAGCGAGGGGCGATTCCTTTCGGTACAACGATCGGGCGAAGTCCAGTTTCACCGGCAGGTCGCAACGATCGCGGGAGCGGATGATCTCTCGATCACCGCGGGATACCGACGTTGCCTGGATTTTGATCCAAGGGACATCGAGGGACAGGACTTCTGCGGATACGTGTTGGAAGACGGGTGGCTCGTGGCAGTTGTGGCCGACGGGGTCAGCCAGTCGTTCATGGGACACCTCGCCGCAGAGGAGTGCGGCCGCGGGCTCCTCGAAATCCTCCTCGGCCGAAGGGGGACCGAGACGACGGTGGAATGGTTGCGGGAGGCCATCCAGGCGAGGCAACCGACGCTGGCCGACCGCGTCGCGCGGTGGGAACTCTCGGTCGGCATTCCGGAGATGGTTCGACACGAGCTCGAGAAGAAGCGGGGCACCACGGGGAGCCAGACGGTCTTCGCGGTGTTCTCGATGAACGCTCAGGCGCGCCGCGGCGAGGTGTTCATCCTCGGTGACGTCACGGCTACGGTCCTCGGCGCCGACGGGGTTTCGAGGGAGCTCGCCGCCGACGCCAAGGGGAGGTGGTCCAGCACCAAGGGCATCCGCGGGGAGCTGGTTCGACACGAGTTGCGTGATGTCGACTCGGTGGTGCTGCGTTCCGACGGCACCGGGTCTACGTGGGGGGCCGATCTGCGCGCGGTCGAGGTGGCGGCGAACTTCACCGATCTCGCGAAGGAGATGGCGGGTCGGGACGACCTGTCGTTCGTCGCGGCGAGTTTCCAAGGAGCACGGAGCGTTGTCGGACCCGACGAACGCCCACAGGTGAAGGCCGCTCCCTCGCGCGACGCCGACGTTGAAGAGAACCCGCCGTCCCCTTCGGTGCTCCCGCCGGGACAGGCGGTCGTGGGGGCATCCCCGTTCTCGCAGCCCGTCGGCGATGCGAATGCGGCGTTCAAGATCCCGTCTCCAACGACGGACGAGGCCCGCCCTCGGCCCACCTGGGTTGTCGGTCACAAGGTCGGCCAGGCCGACGCGGCCGCCGGTCGTCCCGCGAAGATCGCGCTCGGATGTGGCGCGCTCGTGGTCGTGTCGCTGGGGCTTGCGGCCTTGGTGGCGATGGCGGGGTTGTCGGGAATCAACCCGTGGTCGGATGAGAGCGACGCCGCGACGCCCCCGGATCTGGGCAGTCTCCAGCAGACGGGAACCGAGAAGCCCTTGGCGATACCCGCACCGCCGCCTCCACGGGTGCCCTCAAGGCGAACACACCTGACGGACACCTCAGGGCCACAACGTGGGATCGCTCCTGGCGAGTCGCCGAGAGAGCCCGAGCGGGCGGCGGACCCGGGGGCACCCACTCGACGGGTCGAGGCCGACTCCGGCGAGGACGGTGGAGCGCGGGTCGAGACGCCCGACGGAGCCGTTCCCCTTCACCGGCGGCACCACCGCGCGGATGCTCCCGTGAGTGTCAGCGCACAAGCAGGGGGGGCGGACTGATGGCATTCGCGCCGAACCCCGGGGACAGCATCGACTACAAGGGAAGCCCGCTGTTCTTCGTGCAGCACCCTGGGGTGAAGGAGATGCCTTGTGTGCTGCGCGAAGAGGGGAAGCGGGGCACCGTCTATCAGCTCTCGAACGGCAAGGAGAAGTGGGCCCTCAAAGTCTTCAAGAAGCTTTACCGCAAGCCGCACCAGTTGGAGATCGCCCGCAAGCTGCGTCCCCTGGTCGACGTCGTCGGGCTGAGGGCCGCGAGGCGAGCCGTCTTCGAAGAGGGGCACCCGCTGGTCGCGGCGCACCCCGACCTGCTCCACGCGCAGATGATGCCGTGGGTCGATGGGTACACCTGGTTCAACGTGTTGAACGTCGGCGGCCCCCGCAACGGGACCTACCTGGATCCGTCGCACGCAGCGCGCCTCGCCCATCGCTTCAGCCTGGTGATGGGCGAGATCGAGCGGCGCGGCCTCGCGCACACCGACATCGCGAGCGGCAACGTGATCGTGGACGTCGACTCCATCGGCGTGGAGTTGATCGACCTTGAAGAGATGTTCGGGCCCGACTTCCCGCGGCCCGCGAGGCTGAACGCAGGGTCCGCCGGGTACGGACATCGAGCCCTGCGCGACCCTTCGGCCGAGGGGCTCTGGTCGGCGGAATGTGATCGCTTCGCCGTGGCGATCCTGGCCGCCGAGATGT
>Ga0208627_1000366_pt1 | contig 13945 bp, 10 predicted proteins | sample LakWasMet13_LOW5_2_FD_183861 | JGI IMG/M metagenome (GOLD analysis project Ga0208627, IMG submission 183861) | Freshwater sediment methanotrophic microbial communities from Lake Washington under simulated oxygen tension - Sediment Metagenome... | ecosystem: Environmental > Aquatic > Freshwater >... | reverse complement strand
TTTGAAGTATAAGCAATGCCCACCGGACAGCTGCCGCCCTTAAAAGGCTCCAAAACGGCAGCCAACTTCGCGACAAAGCCATCGTTGTCTAGCGCATTCCATACCAACTGGATACTTCTGGCAAAAGCCTCCCTGGCCTGCTCCATGCTGTACAGTTTTTCGACTGTTAAGCGCAACGTGCCTAAATAATCGTCAACACCCACCGCCCCTTCGGCAATCAAAAGGCTGTCGCGAGTGAAAATACTCCGGTATTTTTCGTAAACCTCACCAAAAGCCGCAATTTCAAGCCTCCCGGTTCGATCGTCGATTGTTGCAAAGCCCATGATCTTACCGTTCTTGGTCTGACGGGTACGCACCTCAACGACTAAACCGGCGGTTCGGGCTTCCATCTTACGGCTTTTGGAGCGCTCCACATTCGCCAGCAGCGACTCTATGGTTCCGTTAGTAAATTGCCTTAATTCGGCCTCGTATTGATTAATCGGATGCCCGGTCAAAAACAAACCCAGCACCAGCTTTTCCGCAGCCAATCGTTCATTTTCCGACCACGGCTCAACCGCAGTGGCATAAGCATGTGCATCGTCGATATTTTCGACATTAACCGCCAGGCCGAACAAATCGTTCTGGCCTGTTTGCGCATTTTTGCCGTGCTGTTCGGCGACTTTTAATACGGTCGACAACTCGGCCAAATGCCCGGCTCGATTATTGTCGAACTCGTCAAAAGCCCCTGCCCTGATCAATGCTTCCAACACTCGCCGGTTGAATTTGCGCAAATCCACCCGCTTGCATAAATCGTACAGACCGGAAAACGGCCCGTTTGCTTCCCGCTCGATCAGCATTTCTTCAATGGCCGCCTCACCTACTCCCTTTAGCGCGCCCAAGCCGTAAACAATATGACCTGCATCGTTAACGGTAAATTTGTATTTGGAAACATTGATCGTCGGCGGACAGACTTCCAGCTTCATCTGTTTGCATTCTTCAATCAAAATAACCACCTTATCGGTGTTGTCCATATCGGCGGACATTACCGCGGCCATAAATTCGGGCTGGTAATGGGCTTTCAGCCAAGCGGTTTGATAAGCCACCAACGCATAAGCGGCGGAATGCGATTTATTGAAACCGTAACCGGCAAATTTTTCCATCAAATCGAACACATAAGTGGCGATTTTTTCGTCAACCTGATTTTCTATCGCGCCGGCAGTAAATTTGTCCCGCTCCTTGGCCATTTCCTCCGGTTTCTTCTTACCCATCGCCCGGCGCAGCATATCCGCACCGCCCAGCGTGTACAGCGCCATTTCCCGGGCGATCTGCATCACCTGTTCCTGGTACAGAATAACGCCGTTGGTGGGCTTTAAAATCGGCTCCAGCAGCGGATGCGCGTACTCGGCTTTGGCACCATGCTTAACGTTAATGTAATCGTCCACCATGCCCGACTCCAACGGTCCCGGACGGAACAGCGCCACCAACGCGATAATGTCGTCGAAACAGTCGGGCTTCAGCTTTTTGATCAACTCCTTCATGCCGCGCGATTCGAGCTGGAACACGGCGGTGGTCTGAGCGGCGGTTAGCAGCTTATAGGAGGCCGGGTCATCCCGCGGAATGGCCGATATATCAACCGGCGGCTTGCCCAGCTTTTTTTGCTTGGCGTTAATGTCCTGCAAGGCCCAATCGATGATGGTCAGCGTGCGCAGTCCCAAGAAGTCGAACTTGACCAGACCGACCGCTTCGACGTCATCCTTGTCGAACTGGGTCACCAGGTTATTGCCGTCCTGGTCGCAATACAGCGGGGTAAAATCGGTCAGCTTGGTCGGCGCAATAACCACGCCCCCGGCGTGCTTGCCGGCATTCCGGGACGTACCTTCCAGCGACAGCGCCATGTCGATCAGCGCTTTGACTTCCTCTTCGGTATCGTAAAGCTGCTTCAGTTCCGGGCTGTCTTTTAGCGCTTTGGTTAGCGTCATGCCGATTTCAAACGGCACCAGCTTGGACAAACGATCGACAAAACCGTAACCGAAACCCAACACCCGGCCGACATCGCGGATAACCGCTTTCGCCGCCATCGAACCGTAGGTGATGATCTGCGCGACTTGGTCGCGGCCGTAATTCCGGGCGACGTAATCGATCACTTCGTCGCGGCGATCCATGCAAAAATCGACGTCGAAGTCAGGCATCGAAATCCGCTCGGGATTCAAAAACCGCTCGAACAGTAAATCGAACTCGATCGGATCGAGGTCGGTAATTTTCAGCGCATAAGCCACCAACGACCCCGCACCCGATCCCCGCCCCGGCCCGACCGGAATCAAATTGTTTTTCGCCCACTGGATAAAGTCGGCAACGATCATGAAATAGCCGGGAAAACCCATCTGGGTAATCATTTTCAGCTCGAAATCCAAGCGCTCGTAGTAAACGCGCCGGTTTTCCTCGTCAGAGCCCTTCCCTACCGCCGGATGATGCTGCAAGCGTTCTTCCAACCCTTGCGTCGCCTGCTCGGTCATGAATTCGCCGATATTCATGCCTTCGGGCACCGGGAAATCCGGTAGGAAGTTTTTGCCCAGTGTCAGCTTCAGGTTGCAGCGTTTGGCAATCTCGACGGTATTTTCCAACGCCTCCGGTATGTCGGCGAACAGCGCCTGCATTTCTTCAATGCTGCGCAAATATTGCTGATCGGTGTAATCCTTAGGTCGACGGGTATCATCCAGCACTCGCCCCTGGTTGATGCAAACCCGCACTTCATGGGCCGCAAAATCCTGTTGATGCACAAAGCGCACATCATTGGTTGCCACCACCGGCAAACCGGTTGCCAAAGCCAGCTCAACCGCGGCGGCAATATAGCGCTCCTCTTCCGGCTTGCCGACCCGCTGCAATTCCAGGTAAAAGCTGTTTTCGAATAAGCCGCCCCAAAACTCCGCCAAGCGCTTGGCCGCGTCATGGTTTTCTGCCAGCAGCGCCTTGCCGATTTCCCCGCTCATCGCGCCGGACAAGGCAATGAGGCCGTTATGATTGGCTTCTATCCACTCCTGCCTGAGCATCGGCACGCCCTGATGCTGGCCTTCCTGGTAAGCTTTCGAGATCAACTCGGTCAGCGTGATGTACCCGGCATGGTTATTAACCAGCAAAGTCAAACGGTACGGTGTGGCAGGGTCTTCGGGATTAAAAATCAATACATCGGCACCGGCTATTGCCTTGATGCCCTGCCCTAACGCCGCTTTATAGAACTTGACCAGCGAAAACAAGTTGGCGTGCTCGGTAATCGCAATGGCCGGCATGTTTAACTCGGCCAATCGCTTGACCAAGGGCTTGATTTTGACGATTCCGTCTACCAAGGAAAATTCAGTGTGGAGTCTTAAATGAACAAATGCCGGCTGCATCGGATTAGAAAATGGGTTTGCTACTTGATGATATGTGAACGGCCTATTTTACCCTGTCTGATCAATTTAGTCCGACCTAGATGCCAACTATTAAAATAACCCTGCTCACCTTGTAGTCTTAGTATTACTACTTATTGATTCAGAACCGTAACCTCTCTATTCTGAAAACTCAAACTAGTACAAAACCACATGTTTTTTGCAAGCAGCGTTTTAAACAAATCTACACCGAAGGAACAATCATGAAACTAACCTGGATACTTGTCGCTGATACTACTCGCGCTCGCATTTTTACTGCGGATACGCCTTCTTCCCCTTTAGAGGAAATCGAAGATTTATCTCATTCGAAAAGCCGTCTGCATGACCGGGAAATAACTTCCGATCTACCAGGAAAGATCAAAAGCGTCGGTGGAGGCGGACACGCTTATGAGCAACCAACCGACCCGAAAAAATACGAGGCCGAGGAGTTTGCCCATAGCATTGCCCAACATCTGGAAGACGCACACAACGAAGGTCGATTTGAACAACTGCTGATTATTGCCGGCCCCACTTTTCTCGGCTTGCTGCGCAACAATCTGCCGGATCAAATTAAAAAACTGGTTCGTTTCGAACTCGACAAAGAAATCACCACCTTGAGTGCCGCCGATATCCGCCAGCATCTTCCTCAATATTTGCCGAATCTGTGACAAAGAACCTTTGAATTTTGGAAAATGTCGAATATAAATCGCATTAATCCATATAAATAAAAAACTAGAGGTTCACATTAAACTTTCTCTCAGTAAAGTCTATCTATCCTCAATATTGGGGACTGCGGCTATCTTGTTTCTCCTGAAACACTTCGAATATATTTTCGGAGGTTCGTCACCGCTTTTACTGTTTCTAGTCGTAATCGCTTTAACTTCCTGGAGCGGAGGATTCAGAGCCGGGCTTTTCATTACCGTATTAAGCGCAGCGGCAGGCGATTATTTTTTAATCGAACCTTACGGCTCTTTTTATATCGCTCATAATTCTGAAATGCTACGTCTCGCGTTTTTGGTTGTCACTGGCGTAATATTAAGCTTGATCATTAAACTGCTGCATGACCAGGAAAAACAAGCCTTGCGTACAGTCTTGGATCGAGAAAACCAACTTAAACAGGAAATCGCCGAGCGCAATCGGACGCGAGCGGAGCGGGATTTATATATCTTGCTTGCTAAAAGCAGCACTGAATTTATCGGCATGTGCGATACAGAAGGCATCCCCTTTTTCATTAACGATGCCGGATTGCGTATGGTAGGGCTTGATAGTTTCCAACAGGCCCTTAAAACCCCTGTCAAAGAGTTCTTTTTTCCGGAAGATCAGGGATTCATCATGAACGAATTTTTTCCTACGGTACTGCAGAACGGCCGTGGCGAAACCGAAATCCGCTTCCGGCATTTCAAAACCGGAGAAGCGTTATGGATAATCTACAACGTCTTCGTGCTGAAGGACTCAAACGGCAAAATAAGCGGCTTTGGCACAGTAAGCATCAACATTACCGAGCGCAAACGAACCGAGAAGGCTTTGAGAGAAAGCCAGATAGACCTGAACCGTGCCCAGGAAGTCGCTCATATCGGCAGTTGGCGCATGAATGTCCGCACCAATACACTCGAGTGGTCTGACGAGAACTTTAGAATTTTCGGCAGACCTAAAGGCACGCTCCTAAACTATCAATCCTTTCTGGATATTGTCCACCCCGCAGACAGGGAGTTAGTCGATGCGGCATGGCACGATGCCCTTGCCGGCAAACCCTACGACATTGAACACCGGATTATCGTAGACGGTAAAATTAAATGGGTGCGTGAACTGGCTGAGCTGGAGTTTGACGAACAGGGATTGCTGCTCGGCGGTTTTGGAACCACCGAAGATATTACCGACATCAAAGATGCCCAGGAAACATTGCAACACGAACGGGCTTTCCTCAGACAAGTCATTGATGCAGCGCCCAGTATGATTTTTGTCAAAGACCGGGAGGGGAAATTCCTTTTAGGCAATGAGGCGTTGGCTGAGTGCTATGGCACCAGCCCTGAAAATTTGATCGGTATGACCGATGCAGACTTCAATCCCAACGGCGACGAAGTGGCCCACTTCCATCAGTATGACCTTGATGTTATTAACAACTGCAAAGCCAGACGCATACCGGAAGAAAAAGTCACCCATGCCAATGGCTCCATACATTGGTACAGCACAGTCAAAGTTCCGTTGTTTGACGGCGATAGTTGCAACAAACTACTGGGCGTGGCAGCCGACATTACCGATCGCAAGCGCGCCGAAGAAGCGCTGCGCATGGAGGACCGCCGTAAAGATGAATTTCTGGCAATGCTGGCTCACGAGCTGCGCAATCCGCTGGCGCCCATCCGCAATGCCGTGCAATTGCTAAAAATACAGGAAACGACTGATCCCAAGCTGGCATGGAGCTATGAGGTTATTGACCGGCAAGTGACGCATATGGTGCATTTACTTGACGACTTGCTGGATGTCGCACGCATCATGCAAGGCAAAATCAGGCTACAGGTCGAGCATTGCGAGCTTAACGACATTGTCAATAATGCGGTTGAAACCAGCCGTCCACTGATCGAATCACGTAAACAGGAACTGACTATTTGCCGGAATCATCCGCCGCAGTGGCTCGTAGGCGACCGTGTCAGGTTAGGGCAAGTGCTGTCTAATTTGCTAAACAACGCAGCCAAATATACCGATGAAGGAGGTAAGATTATGCTGAAGGTAATGCAGGAAGGCAAAGATGCCGTCATTGAAGTCAAGGATACCGGTATCGGTATTTCCGCTGACATTCTGCCTAACATATTCGATCTCTTCTCTCAGGCTGACCATAGCTTGGCCCACTCTCAAGGCGGGCTGGGGATTGGCTTGACGCTAGTGCATCAGCTGGTCGAAGCGCACGGCGGCACGGTCACCGCGACGAGCGGGGGCATTGGTCAAGGCAGCACCTTTACGGTACGGCTGCCCCTATCGCCGGTAGAATCGTCTGCTGTCGAATCCTCAACACCGACAGAACCGGTATTACCGGCAACGCCTAAATTTCGTATTCTGGTGGTTGACGACTATGCCGATGCGGCTGAAAGCCTGACGATGCTGTTGCAGACCAAAGGGCATGAAGTCGAAACAGCCGATTGCGGCATGAAAGCCATCGAGCGAGCCCGGATTTTCCGTCCGCAGGTTGTGCTGCTTGATATCGGCCTCCCGGATATTGATGGTTACGAGACCGCCAAGCGGCTGCGCGCATTGCCGGAAACCAAGGACGCAACCCTGATCGCCTTAAGCGGTTACGCGCAGTCTGACGACCGGGATTGTGCGGCAGGATTCAACCATCACTTGCTCAAGCCGTTGAATTTTGATGAGTTATCATCCCTACTGGCGTCGTTATAAAGCCATTGACATTAGTTAACTAATGTTACGCACAAGACATATTTCTCTCGTTTGCAGCGCCGAGCAGTGTAGATACGCATCGCGTACCTTTTGTGGATTTGATCCAGTTGAAAACGGTACGCGTTGCGTACCCTACCGAAGAAATCAACATTCTAACTGCGCAACATAAGTCAGCTAATGAAGCTCATCCCACAGAGTTATTCACAAAACCTGTGGATAACTCTGTGGATTGATTGTTTTATTTATCGCTTACCTGCGGTTTTTATTGGTGTTTTGTTAGATTGTACAAAAACTCAACAATACAATTACTCCAGATTATCAATAACTTATACTTACCTACCTGACCTTGTACGGTTCATTTAAAACCTACGCTAAGTTACTGATTGTTGCTGTGTGCAAATACTATTGAATCAAAACTATTTGTAACTTAGCCTCATCTACTTAATCCGTGCCATCTATGTTATGTTTTCTCTATGTGCTGAATAATTACAACTATTCTAAATGATCTGTCAAACACACCTTAAAGATGGCTTCGGGCTTGTTTCGTCTACTCTCGAAAGCTGCGTGATGAATGACTTTTAGCAAGTTCGCATTTTTGCAAAGGAAAATGTGTTGGCAATGAAATAGGCTGGGGAGGAGGAAGTAAGCGATCGGTTTCTGCTTTAATCACTTGATAGCATTCGCAGGCTCGCTCTTCCAGTCCCTGTCGATCCAGTACAGTAATGCGGCCACGGCGGCAATTAATCAATTTCGCTTGCTGCAATTTTCCGGCGGCTTCTGTGATCCCTTCACGGCGCACGCCGAGCATATTGGCGATCAATTCCTGGGTCGTGATCAATTCGTTCGAATGGAGCCGGTCGAGGCTTAGCAACAGCCAGCGGCAGAGCTGCTGATCCACGAAGTGATGTCTGTTACAGGCCGCCGTCTGCGCTATCTGAGTGAGCAGCGTCTGCGTATATCGCAACAATAAATCGTGCAACGCTCCATTACGATAGCCGCCAAAGCGGTTGAACTCCTGCATCAGCAGAGCCGCCCGTAGACGATAGGCATGGCCCGCGCTACGCACAACGGCCCGGTTCGGCATGGTTCCTCCGCCCATAAACAGGGAAACGCCAATCATCCCGTCATCGCCGACTACGGCAATTTCGGCCGGCGCACCGCTCTCCATCACGTAAACCAGTGAAACAATGCAGGTGGTTGGAAAATAGGCGTACCGTACCTCGTCCCCTGACTCGTAAAGAACATCGCCCAGCGGCATTTCAATCAGTTCTAAATGGGGGAAAAAGTGTTCATATTTCGATACCGCCAGAGAGTTGAGAAGGTGGTTTTGCCAAAGGCTATTCGGATCAGTCATAAGCAACACCATATTTGCGAGTTAAAACCGAACATCTTTATTAACCTAAATAATCGGTTGATTTTGTATGAGTAACTGTCAGGATAGATAGTTACTCATCTTCTATCAATAAGTGCCATTACCTACCAACTAAAGCGGCTGTTGAACTAAATATCGCCAAATTTCATTCAAATTTCGAATGTTTTTTGATCAACCGAGAAGCCTGCCGGCAAACAAAAACATGACTTTAAAAAGCCCTGCAAGACGCGAAATTGCTGGACATCCATCATTTTCTCAACAGTCGATGCCATGCATTTTCATTCGACGTTCCCAATCACCGCCGGTGCTGTATGTGAGTTACCGAACTGACCGGATTAAATATTTCGGTTAGGGCATTTTTTTATCAAATATAAGCGGATGACCTTCCAAAAAACAGATTCCTTGCCCGGATAACAAACCCGGCTACACGAACTTAGGTAAAAGCGCTAATTACCAACCCTAAAAAACATGGCTAATCTAAAGACAGATTTGCAAAGCGGATATTCGAGCTGAAAGAGCGGCACGCGATCGAGCCCTTGGTTACCGCTACGCGGAGCAGACGAAGTTCTTATAATCGGCACCGCTCATGCCGGCCCTGCGCGGCTCAATCGTTAGCGGTTTATCCAGGGTTAGATCGGCTGTCATAGCGTCATTTTTCTTATGTATGCCGGCGCACAGTGCGTATCTGCGGAAGGGCATCTAATTAATATTGGTGGATCTTAGAACCGGGTGCGATGCGCTTATCGGGATTTCGGCAAGAAAAGTTGGAGATCGTTGCCGCCATATTCATTGCGCTAGTTGCTCGCCCTATAACTCAAAGGATACCAAGCCATGAACAAATTTTACCGCCTCAGACCCTATCAAATGATGCGCAGCATTGGCATAGCCGTTGCTTTCATTGTAACCGGCTGCGCAAGTATTCCGGCGCCTACGCAGCAGATGGCCGCATCCAAAGCAGCTTTAAGCGATGCCGTCCATGCCGGGGGCAGTGAATTTGCACAGCACCAACTCAAGATTGCAATGCAAAAAATGAATGCCGCCGAACAGGCCATGGCCGATGAAGATTATCTGCGCGCCTGGCAACTGGCGGAGCAAGTACAGGTCGATGCACAACTGGCCGCATTGTCGGCGCGTTCCGCCAAAGCGCAAAAGACAGCCTACCAGCTGCAGGAAGTTAATCGCGTACTGCAACAAGAAATCGAACGCAACGTCCAATAGGAGTTCATCATGACAAATAAGCTGTATTTTCCCATGACCCTGATCGCCGTCGCGATGGTCTCAGGTTGCGCTTCGATGCCGCAGAACTCATCCCTCGTAGAAGCGGAAAACCGTTATAACCGTGCAAGAACCGATCCCATGGTGACCCGTCTGGCCGCGCTTGAATTGGAAATTGCCGGCGCGTATTTGAACAAGGCAAACCACGCCTTCTGCGGACAGGCCAGCGATGACGTCGTCGATCATCTCGCTTATCTAGCCAATCAGCAAACAGCAATCGCCGAACAAACCGCCACCTGGAAAACGGCTGAATTGCTAGTCAACACTGCGACGATCAAACGCAATCTGGCCCTTCGTTTATCGAAAAAACTGGGGGCGGCTAAACGACGAATACCGATTCGACAGCAAACCGTTGAGCGGCAAGCGGTTGAATTAGCGGTTGCCGGTATTAATCCGTAGTGCCTTCAAAAGCTGACTGGTTTTCTCAATCATTATCCCGACACCCGCTATTGATTGAAGGCCACGCCGACCGCAACTGAACATTTACAGTTAGTTTATGTTCGTTACCGCACCGACCAAGCTCAGCTTTATAGATACCCTTTTAGTAGATGGTAATGAACAGTACGCTTTGACCATACCATCCGGTCATGCCTAAGTTAACTCTAAGGAGACAATCATGAATAAAGATCAAATAAAAAATCGGGTCGAAGACGCTAAAGATAAAGCCAAGGAAGCCAGTGGCATGTTACTGGCTCGCAAAGGGTATAGTGACAGGAGGAAGGACTCGAAAGATCGTAAACAAGACAGAAGGAGTTGGTGATTTAAAGAAAACATCAAGAATGCCAACTAAAACGAGCACTGCTGAATTGTGCCGCTGAGTCAGCGGTAGTCCGGCACTGCACGGTAGCAACAAAACGTTCTCAATTATTTTCTCACGGGAGATGAACATCAAACTTGCCGGTTTATAAGCAAGTATCGCTTTGTCCTTCGGCCATTTTATATGTTTGTCTTTAATTTTATCGCCGCTATTCAACGGCCTCTTACGGAGATGCACACATGCTTGAAACTATTGCGATTGTTCTACTTATTCTTTGGGTAATGGGTTTAGTTTCCTCGTACACCCTGGGCGGATTCATTCACGTGCTTCTGGTCATCGCCATTATTGTCATTTTGCTGCGAGTCATACAAGGCAGGCGCGTCTAGCAATCTCAGAATGTGCTTACGCAGCGAAATAGTGAGACCCTGATAAGGTAAACCCAGTCAGGATTATGGCGATTGTGCTGATCATGACAGGCTTATTGAGCTTAGTGGGCGGTTTCAGCTATACCCGGGAAACTCAGAAAACCGAGCAAAACCAGTCAGGCTCGCTGCAAGTGTTTGTTAAAGACGCACAGACGGTGCATATCCCAGCCTGGGCCAGTGTCGGGGCAATAATAGCCGGCGGCTTGCTTTTAGCTTTGGCGAATAGGAAGGACTAGTACTCAGTCAAATTTATAATATCGAGTGAGAAGGCTATGTAGGAACGGCTTTAGCCGCGACAACCGCGGCTAAAGCCGTTCCTACAGCTAGTTCCTACAGTTAAATTATCAGCGGACAAAACAAGATTGACTGAGGACTAGCGACCGCGTCGATCCATCAGCCTGACATCAGCAAGCCGCTTTCTTTGGCCAGTAACGCAGCCGCCCATCTCAATATCTATTGGCTAATTAGCTTTGCCGGGAGGCCGATATTATGACGAAATTCTTGAAGATACTGCCAATCCTATGCTCGCTTACCGGCTTGGCGAAGATGCGTTTCACAACCAGGCCTGGACGGATGAATGGGAAGGCCGTCCTTTATTATGGGCTGAACAGAGACCGTTTGGGCTTTCTCCTCTGAAACATGCCGCTAAAGTTCGCGCTCATAGCTCGCCTCCCGCCTCTACCGGATAAGCCATGGTCGTCATCAGCGCCAGCGCCGGTTGGCGGGAATCGAGCCGCGTATGCTGTACGACGATGGGTACATCCGACTCGATGACGCTGGCATAGTCGGTATTGCTCGGGACAGGTTCGGGATCGGTGAATTCATTGAAGCGGATATGTTTGGTGCGTAAGGCATCGACAGTAAAGCAATAAGGCCCCACCGGTTCCCGATCCGAAAAGAACAGCGTCACCTCAATATGGGCATCCTGGGCATTGCCGTTCAGAATGCACATTGCATCGTGGCTGACCAGTTCCCGGCTGGTGCCGGTGCTGTCGGGCGGAATGTATCCGTCGGCAATGACCCAGCGCTTGTGACCGATATTCATAGTTATCTCTCCTTCGTTAAGCTATCACCCATCGCGTACCTTTTCGGGATATTATCTAACGGAAAACTTTGAAAACGGTACGAGACTGTGAAAGTATTCAGAATCGCGCAGAGTCCTATTTTTGTGGTGACCGATTTTTAGCGGCTGAATCGTCATAAAGTTCACCCCCCCTGTCGAGGCAGGGCAAAATTCACCTATTCAGCCTGATTTTTCCGTCATTTCAGGCAAAAACCGGGTTTTGTTCGCCCTTCTGTAAGCGCCGGGCGCAGTAATCCCTAAAGGCGGCCACGCCGAGGACATTCAGTACGCGGGTAAAGTTGTAACACAAGGCCATTAAACTGAATTCACCCCGGCATTTTTCCAGTCCACGCATCAGAAAATGGTGCAGGCCCGCTCGATGCTTGAGGGTGCCGAAGGGATGCTCAACCAGGCTGCTGCGTTTGATCATCATCGGCCGGGCGCCTTTCATGCGTTCCCGGTGCTGATCGACCAGCGCTTCATGCTCCCAGCGCTCGAGTTTTTTGTAGGTGGCCTGCTCCGTTAAACACTGCGGGCGTAACGGGCAGTTTTTGCAGGCTGACTTTTTACTTTTGTAAATCCAGACGTTGCGGTCACCTTGTACTCGAAGCTGGCCGCAACGGGCCATCCGTTCGCCTTGCGGGCAATGATAACAATCTTGTTCGCCATCGTAGCTAAAGCGGTCCCGGGTGAAACGGCCGTCTTTCCCGGCGCTGCCTTTTTTGTTGGGAATGGGCACATAGAGTTCAATGCCTTGTTCGTGCGCCTGTTTCAGCTGTTCGCCGCTGTAATAGCCCGAATCGGCCAGCCCGGTGAGCGGTTCCGACGGCAAGACAGCTTGGGCTTTTTCCAGCATCGGCATGAGCTGCTGGGTATCGTTACCGGCTTGGGTGACATCCTCCGCTACGATCAGGTGGTGCCGGCTATCGACGGCGATCTGGACATTATAGCCGGCCGTGGTTTGGCCGCGCTTGCTCAACAAGCGGGCATCCCGGTCGACGGTCGAAATTTGGCGGTCCGGCGAGGCGTTGAGTTGGGTTTGCAAGTGCTTTTTTTCGGCTTGCCGTTGTTTTAGCCGGGCAATTTTGCCGGCCAAATCCTGGTCGTCAACCAGGCTGCCCAGGCCCGCTTGATCGTCCGTGCGATCTTGTTCGGCTAGTTGTTGCTGATACGCTTCGATTTTCTTGTCCAGGGCAGCCAGCTGTTGCTCCAGTTTTTTCGCAGTATAAATACTGTCGGTGCTGGCGTCGGCCTTAAGGAAACTGCCGTCGACGGCGACTTCGTTCCCGGCAAACAAGTTGAGCTGTTTACAGAGCAGAATGAAGTCTTTGTTGATGGCCTTTAAGGCGGCGCTGTGATCTTTACGGAAGTTGGCGAGGGTTTTGTAACTGGGGCGCAGGCTGTCAGCCAACCAGATCACCTCCAGATTACGGGCCGCTTCACGCTCCAGCTTCCGGCTACTGCGTATCCCGTTCATAGAGCCGTAAAGGTAGAGCTTGATCAGTCGGTGGGGATGATACGCCGGCTGCCCGGAGGTCAGACCTGAACGGCTGTTTGGGAGGTCCAGGCTGGCTAAATCAAGGGTGGCGACATAGGCATCAATGGCGCGTACCGGATTGTTCTCGGAGACATAGTCATCCACGCGGGGCGGCAAGAGGGATGCTTGGTTACGATCTTGACCTACTTTATAGTTCCGGTTAGCCATGTTTCATGTTTAAGCAAGGTGATAATCCGCTGTATTATACTGAATGACTCGACTGAATACTTTCACAGTCTCGTACGCGATGCGTACCCTACAGAGTTATGTCGATCAACCTGAGCATTGGCGCTATTCCAGTGCACGTAATTATGCCGGACAGGCGGGGTTGATTGAGGTGATAAGGGCGTGGTGAGTTATTCGGGAAGCTGGAGCTTCCATACTGGGTTCCCAAGCTGGAGCTTGGGAACTAGCGAATAAAAAGGGGGGCAGTAGGCTTTAGCTGTATTGCGCCTATGTTGCCTTTGCAAATGCCAACATGCCCGTCTCGTCCGGCTCGGTCAACTAGCCAAGCAGGATACCATAGAGTACCATTTCCCTAGTTTCCAGCAGGCGACTCCATTTCCCAAACACAATGAGGGCATCATAATGCAAGCGGTTAAACAAGAAGCTCTGAACACTATCGCCCGGCTTCCGGAAGACGCCGACATGGAAGAGATCATGTACCGGCTCTATGTGCTGGAAAATATCCGGCGCGGCCAGCAGGACGCAGCCCAAGGCAAAACCCAAGCTGCTGAAGAGGTACTCAG
>Ga0208627_1000351_pt1 | contig 14297 bp, 8 predicted proteins | sample LakWasMet13_LOW5_2_FD_183861 | JGI IMG/M metagenome (GOLD analysis project Ga0208627, IMG submission 183861) | Freshwater sediment methanotrophic microbial communities from Lake Washington under simulated oxygen tension - Sediment Metagenome... | ecosystem: Environmental > Aquatic > Freshwater >... | reverse complement strand
AGCGCTGGCGGGACGCGGGGGCTCTGGCAGCGGCGCCCACCACACGGAGTCATGGCTCGCAAGCGACGAGGCGCATCCGAAGGGATGGGGATCTCGCATCGCGTACCCTTGAGGAGGCGCAGCACCACCTCGCGCTTGCGGCTCAGGCTCCACCGCTGCCCCGGCCCGAGCGGCCCCGCGGCCGCACCCTTGTTCGTCTCGTTCGTCATCGTGCGCTCGTCTCCCATCCCAGCCGCCTGGACTATCCCCCGTCCAGATCAACCGGGTGCGATCAGAGGCGACTTCGGCTTGTTCCGGTCAGGCACCCGGTGAACGTGGGGCGGACCCTTTCCGGGGTAAAGCTATGCATGTCCGACGCAATAAGTTGCTTGAGGAGAATGTCACGCGCTACGAAGCCAGGATCCATGCCGCGATCGCGCGCGCAAAGGATGGCGCCGACAGAGGCCGTCCACGAGGAACGCAGAATGCTGCCAGCCAAGCTTAAGACCGACATCGAATCTGTTGTTCGCGCCGTCACGTTGAGCAAGCCTTCAGAGGCCATGCTCTTCCTGGGTGCGGGGGCGAGTGTCAAGTCGGGAATCCCCTCCGCATGGCAGTGCATCTGGCAACTCAAGCAGCGCTTGTTCCTCAGCGCCAACCCGACCTTCAACCCCGCGTTTGTGTCGGACCTCACCGATCCGCGCGTACACGTGAGGATACAGAACTGGCTCAGTTCCAGGCCCGGCGTGCCCGTGCTGGGAAGTCGCGATGAGTACGGATACTACTTCGAGACCTGCTACCCGAACGGAGAGGATCGGAGGCGGTATTTTGAACAGATCTGTCAGGTCGATCGACCCAGCGTAGGCTACAGAGCCCTCGGAACGATGCTGGAGCAGAGCCATTTTCGATGGCTGTGGACCACGAATTTCGACTCGCTCGTTCTACGTGGTCGCCCGGAAGGCGCAAAGCGCCCGCTCCGGGAGACGGGACTCGATTCTGCCACCCGCCTACGATCGCTCACAGAGCGAGACCAGTACGCCAATCTCATCCATCTTCACGGGGACTACCGGTACGACGCCCTGAAGAACACCGCGGACGAGGTCCGGGCTCTGGACGAACATTTCGTCAACGCGATCGGGACCTTGGTGACCGACCTGCCGTTGATCGTCGTCGGTTATGGTGGAGCCGACGAGTCTATCATGACCGCCCTTCGCGCAGCCTATGCCCGCAAGGGCAACGGTGCGCTCTATTGGCTGAACTTCCGTGGCAAGGAGCCTCTGCCCGAAGTTGCCTCACTTATCGAGTTGGCGGCGGCCCACGGAAATTACGCGAGACTTGTCGAGTCGGACGGATTCGACGAATTCATGCTGCGACTGGCGCACTTCTTGTTGCCACGAAAGGAGCACGAGCGGTTCCTGACAGAAACGTACGGGGCATCGCTACGACCGTCTTCCCCCTTTGCGCTTGTGGGCTACCCAGGCCGGACCGGCGTCGCCAAGTCCAACCTCTGGGAGGTGGTGCTTCCGGAAGCGTACTGGTCATGCGAGGCCAAGGAAGTCAAGTCGTGGAAGCACCTCCGGGAGTTGCTGGCTGGACGACCTGTTGTCGGCGGCCTCCACGGGGGAAATGTGTGTGCATTGGGTTCGCCTTCCGAGCTAGCCGTCGCGCTCGGGCTTCAGCGGCAGGATATCAAGGAGGTCAAGTTCACCCAGTTTGACCTTGAGGTCGGAACGGTCATGCACGGTGTGATTTCGGACCACGTAGCGCGCGCGCTTGCAGGCGCGGAGTTCAACCTTGCCCGATCGCACGGCTCATGGGTGATCTACAGCCCCGACGACGCAGACGAGGTGCGGGGCTCTGGAGGCTTCAAGGTCACGGGGTCTGCCAACGTCACCATCCATTTTAGGGATACGACACCTATTCTCGCTCTCGTCCCCGACCGGCACATCATTCCACCAACCGAAGGCGAGGATCCGCCGGAATCCGTTCGACTTACGGTCATGTCAGAACTGTCGCGCCAGTGGAACAGGATCTTCAATGAGGAGCTCGGCGGATGGCGCACGACCTTCGGCCTCATGAAGGCGGACCGTCATCTAACTCTGGGGGGCGATGACTCCTCCGTTCTAACTATCCGTCCGGGACCGCAGTTCGCTGACGTCCTCTCCCCCGATCACAATGCCCGGTTTGTACCAACGGTAGGCCCTGCCTATCGGGTGCTTTCGGCGGTTCATCTTCCCGAGCCGAAGCTCCGGTTCGGCCGCGGCACCGACGAGCATCCTCTGCGAGGAATGATTGCCAGCGGTCCCGCCGAGCTCGCCCTGCCTCGGTTCGAAGGTCCCCCGCTACGGCTCGGAGTGTGTACTCCGTCCGCCCTGTCCACCTCGCTCGACGCGCTCCTCATGGAACTCGGCGGCGGCCATTTCAACGTCGATTCTCGCGACGACTATCTGTACCCCTACGAAGGATTCGAGAGGACGTTCTCTCTCGGATTCAAAGTAGGCACCACGGAAGGTGGCGGCAGGGTACAATACGACCCTTCACTCCCTTCGGGCAGCCTTGTCCAACAGCAGGACGCTGCCTTGGCGCACGTGTGCGAAGCCATTGTGAGTGCGGCTCATGCCTCGGCGTCAGTGGTCCTCGTCATCATCCCCACCATGTGGAAGGGCATCGAGAAGATCGAAGCCGGCGGTTCCACGCGGGATCTTCATGACCACATCAAGGCCTTCGCGGCTCCACGGGGCATTCGGACGCAGCTAGTGCGCGAGGCCACGCTGTCCAAGGGACGCCGTTTGGAGGTGATCTGGTGGATGGCGCTCGCCCTCTATGCGAAGTCGAACCGGACCCCGTGGACCCTTGACGCTCAAGATGATGGTACCGTTCACATCGGCATCGGGTATGGCCTTGATCACTCCGACACTCGGCACCGAGTAATCATGTGCTGCAGCCATATCTTTCAGGCGAATGGCCTGGGTCTTCGCTTTCAGTTGAGCGAGATCGGTGATCCTGCGTTCTTCCGGAAGAAGAATCCGTTCCTGAAGCGGGACGATGCCTTCCGAGTGGGAGCAAGGGCCTTGCAGATCGTCTTTGAAGCCAGGCAGGCGATGCCGCGCCGCGTCTGCATCGCGAAGCGCACTCCCTTCACGCGCGAGGAACGCGAGGGATTCTGCAGTGCACTGGAGGGGGTGCCCGAGCTTGAACTTCTGACCGTTGAAGTCGAGGACGGCGCTCGACTGGTACGCGCGGAGCAGGACGGCGTTGGCGCCGGCGCGTTCCCGGTCCAGCGCGGAACCGTGGTCCCGTATGGATCTAACGAGGCGTTGGTCTGGGTCCACGGCGACATCGCGGGTATTTCTTCAAAGTATCATGGTGCCCACTACTATCAGGGAAAGTCGCGGATCCCTGCGCCATTGCGCCTCACGCGGCATTGTGGAGCAACGCCGCTGGAGGAGCTGGCTGCTGGACTCCTTGGCCTCTCCAAGATGGACTGGAACTCGTTCGATCTGTACGGAAAGGTGCCTGTGCATCTCTCGTCTCCCGGTCGGATTGCGCGAGTTGCCAGGCTCCTGAACGACACCCATCTGGAGGATCGGGATTATCGCTTGTTCATGTGAGAGGGCGTCCAATTGCAACGGGGTGCGGCTCTTTCCTGGCGGGCGGCCTGACGGTCACGCCGCGGCCTTAATCGGTGTGTAGTTCCGCCCGTGCTCCTTCGTGAGATGGAATCGGCAGTACTGGGGCATCGAGAACGGCCTGCACTGGAGACTCGACGTCCAGATGGGAGAGGACCAGTGCGCGGTTCACGAGGCCAACGCCGCAGCGAATCTTGCCGCGATCCGAGGCATCGCGGTGAGTCTCCTGCTCCGCGACGATACGAGTCGACGAGGGAAGAGGGTCCGCGGTGTCGCTGCGAAGCGCGCCAAGGCAGGGCGAAACGTGGAGTATCTCGAACACGTGCTTTCGCTCGGAATCAGTTGATTTTGGTGCAGCCGCCCTGCCCTGTACCCCTGGCGACGACGCTTCCGTCCGAGCGCCGCGGATGTCAGATCCTGGAGCCGAGTGACGTCGGAGACGTACCACGCCTGGATTCCGGGAAAACTGACCCGAACCCGGCGGGTCCAATCTCATGAGTGCCGACACCGGGGTGCTCGCGCAGCCACTGCGCGAAGGTGGCGGCCTCGCGGTCGGGCAGGATCTCGATGGGCACGCGCCGCTCGAGGTCCACCAGGAGCGTGCCATACGTGTGGCCGCGTCGATACGCCCAGTCGTCCACGCCCAGGACACGCGGCGTGGACATCGCGAGCGACGGCGAGCGACGTACCAGACGGAGGAGCGTGACGGGACTCGCCGCGGTCCCGAGGAACGGCAGCAGTCGGAGTAACAGTTCAACTCCGTGCTGCGATGTGGGTCGGCTTCGCGGCGTGGGCTGACCGAGCGCGGGCGGCTTGAAACGCTCGGACCAGCGTTGGCGGCGGCGTTTCGGAGGGGCCGTCTCTCGTGCGTGCCAGGAGGGCCTCGACGGCGACGGTCTCGAAGCTCACGTCGAGCTGCTGGCAGGTCTTGGCGACACTTCGCAGGATCTCGTCGCGGTACACCCCACTCAACGAGCGGTTCTGCTGCACCCGGTCCCTGTCGATGACCGCCGGTCTCAGCGCTCTCTCCGAGCGATTGTCCGTGGGTTCCATCTCGCCCGTCGTGTCCCACAGGAAGGTCACCCACAGGTCCACCTCGCGGCCGATCCGCTTCGCCATCCGCATGCAATCGGGGTCCGTCCAGGGCTGTTCGGCCAGTCGCAGCAGCTCCCGACGCGCCCGCGCCCGGTACTCCAACCAGGTCGAGGCCGCGAGCTCACCGTGCCGCGCGTACAGTCCGATCATCCACGACAGATGATCGCGCAGCGGCACCATCATCGCCTCGATCTCGGGGTTCTCCGGGTGCGCCGCCAACAGGTCGCGCGCCTCGCGCAGTGGATGAGCCAGGCAGTGTTGATCGCCGCCGTGCTCGACGTACTGGAAGCGCTCCGCCTCGTCCGTCACCACGCTCCCATCGATCTTCGGCCCCAACACACTCCGGGGCACGAGCCCCGTGCCCTTCGGATCGATCCAGTAGATCGTCAGTCGGGGCGTCGTGAATACCCACATCACCGCGCGCTTGCCGTCGTACTTCCACGAGGTCGAGTCCTCGTAGAGCACGGGTTCGTGCGTCGCCTGCTCGACCAGCCACCAGTACGTCGGGGCGAGCGCCGCCGCGGTGCGGTCGAGCATCGCCACGATCTGCCCGCCGGACATCGGCCACTGCCACACGCCGCAGGTGAAGGTCTCCAGATCCCCGACGGTGCCGCCCATGGTGGCGCGCACCGCCGCGAGCGTCGCGTGGGCCCGCGGACCGTAGTCGGAGTCGGGCAGCGCGAAGGGCGCCCTGGCCTTCACGCGCCGCTTGCAGTGCGAACACCAGCCCCGGTGCAGCACATGCCGGATGATCTGCAGCGTGCGTTCGATAGCCTCGAACTCGAAGCGCTCGGTGACCTTCTCGGACAGCGACACGGCCCCGCCGCATCGGGGGCAACTTGCCTCGATCGGGTGCTCGCGGGTCTGGTCGATGTGTTCCGGGCGCGCGCGGCGACGACCACGGTGGCCGGGTTGCCCGCCGCGAGGTCTCTTCGAGGGCGGGCGCGTCGGCGGCGGAGTCCCCTGTCCGCCGCGGCCACCCGACCCGAGGGCTCGCTCCAACTCCGCGACTCGCTCGGTCAACGCCCGCACGGTCTTCATGAGCGCCGCGTTCTCCGCCCGGAGCGCCGCGTTCTCCGCCTCCAAGGCCACGACGCGAGCGGTCTGCTCGCGGATCGATGCGAGAGGGTCCTCCACAGCAAGACAGAGCTTGAGCGCCGTCAGAACGCGGTCAAGTCCGCGCGCTCAGGGGCCGAACTGTTACAGCAGTCGGGCGCCCGCCTCGCCGCCGAGAGCCATGCCGACATGAGTCAACGTGGCGGCGAGTCGCGTCGTGCGCCGTGCGAACGGTGCCGCGAGATCACCTAACCGCTCGGCGAAGCGGACGGGGAATCCCCGCCACGCGAGGTCCGCGAGGGACCGGGAGTAGGCGCTGTGGACACGCGACGCCTGCTGGCCGCAGAGCGGACACGGGGCGGTGTGACGAGGACTCAGCAGCGCGACGTGGATGACTCCGCCCTCGGCGACCCGAAGGCCCTCGACCCGGACCTCGGCGTCGGGCGCGAACAGCATGGCCACGGAGGGAGAGACGGACGCGGTGAGCATCGTGGACTCCTTCCCGTTGAAGAGGGCCTGCAGGCTGCGACGGGAGGCGGGCCGCGCAACCGATCGTCATCGGGAGTGAGGGAGACCCAGTTTAGCTGTCGCCTGACACCTGCGAACAAGTGGGTTTACGCGCCGGCCAGAATCCCAGACTTATCACTCACCCCGCGGGCGGCCGATCTCGAAGGTGCGGAAGCCCGACTGCTGGAGCGAAACCGTCATTAATGGAACGACGGCGACAGCACGAGATCGATCTCTCCCGTCGCCGCCAGTACAGAGTCGCGGGCGGAAACGCTAGTCCGCAATGTTACCGGACGGCCAAGGAACTGCCCGACGTGCGCGCTATCTCGAAACACAAGCAACTGCGTTCGGGAGGTCCAGACACCCCCGTCCTCCGTCAGTCCGCTGCGCTCGTCGTACTGAGCTCGGGCCGATATGATCTCGGTCGCGCTGGCTGTGCCACGGGTTGTCACAGTCCATTCGATCGTGACTGGCGGGCGGATGCCAGTGAACGTCAGCCCTACGAGGACGTGGTAGCCGCCTTGTGGTCCCGCGATCACTGCGAGTTCGTCCCCCCGCTGAAGGTGACGGACACCCCCAGACCCACCGACGAACGAGATGATCGCAGGGTGGGGGCTTGGCGGAACGTCGGGACCTGAGTCCGGAGGCGCCTCGGGGACGGAGCGCAACTCGGCGCCGCAGCCCGCCAGGGCTGCGGTGAGGAAGGCACCGTATGGAAGAATAGCTCGGCTAGCCACAGGAGACGTACACGGGCACGGGAGACACGCAGCCGAAAGTGCCCGGCGGGTTCCGAGCGCAGAATGTACGGACCTCATCCGCCTCAAAGCAGTATCCCTCCCGCTGTCCGAGAGCTGATCCCAGGCAACGGTACTCGCCGGGACAGCACTGCGTCCGCGAGCACTCGGGGCGGGACGCCGGATAGCAGAAGCCGAACGCGGAGCCGTCCGCGCGCCGGAGTGACCGGCAGATGGCGCCAGCTCCGCAAGCCCGATCGTCGGCGCATTCGGCTCCGACCTGAGCGCCGGCGAGCGGAGCAGTGGGGACGCCATCACCGCAGCCGGCGGTCACCACGAGTAGCAGACCGAGTCGCATGCTCATGGGCCTCGCCTGGCCCGCTGGCCGCGGCACCAGCAGTCCCGGAACTGATCGGGAGACACTCCGCTGCGCGCGATGCAAACGCCCTCGGCCGGTGGAGCATGACAGAACCAGACTTCAGGCGACCGTGTAAAGTCGGGCAGACAGCAAAGCCCAGGCTCACATCCCGTCGCACCGCAGTTGCAGCGGTCAGGCTCGGCCCCGGCGCAATCGACCACCGCGCCTCCGTCCTGTCCTGCCTCCGGGGAGGGCACGACGCGCTGCGCGCAACCGAGCGCGATGGCTACCGCCGCCAGCGCATGGACCCTAAGGCGTGACATCAACCCGGCTCCCGCGAACCTCAAGCGAGTTTCCGCCGGGCTGCGCGGTGTCGGATGTGGTGATGCGCGACGAGTCCGTCCACGCGACGTACGTCTGGGCGTCGGCGGCCGCCCAGCCGACGAGCGGTAGATAGGTCCCGACTCCGGCGGCCATCGCGATGTGGTCTCCCCAGAGGTTCTGCCCAAACGGGATCGAATGAGGCGTCATGCCAGTCGGCGACCACGTGCGGTTGACCCGCGCTGTTCCGAACGAGGTGCTGCCGGACGGCGTCGGGAAGAACGTGTTCGACGAGACCGCGCCGTTCATCGACACGGGCGTGGCGTAGTCGAACTCGGACGAGTACGTGACGTCGAACCGCGACACGTACACGCAAAGCCGGGCGTTCGGGAGGGCGGCGGGGCTGTCGCGATCGGAATACCATGCCGCCGTCACGAGGGGACCGGACGTGCTGAGGGTCGGCTGATACGCTCGCGTCCCGGCGACGGCGAGCTTGGTCGTGAGCAGGGGGAGTTCGCTCCAGTTGACCCCGTCGGCACTCCGGACCACCGCCAGTCGCCCCTGCTCGGAGGAACTGGTCCACGTCCGGTAGGCGATGTAACAGCGGTCGTCCACGGTATTCACGACGAGAGACGTCGTATACATCGTCTGCGTCCTCGTCGACACGTAGCCCGAGCGGCTGAAGGCGGAGACTTGCTGATTGGTCCAATCGCTCCAGGATGCGATGCGCGGAGGATGGTCGGTCAGGACCTCGGCGGGGCTTGTCCACGGGATCGGGCAGGTCCCGCCGGCACCCTCGTAGCCGACAGAGGTGAAAATGTGATATCGGGTACCGTCCACTCGGAGGCTCGAAGTGACGTAATCCGGGTGAGGGACGGGTCTGCCTCTCATGCTGATCGCGGGTCGGGGCCACCCCATCGCGGCGTGAGTTGAAAGTGCGGGGCCCTTCGTGCAAACGCGGGGTTACCACACCAACCGCTCCGCCAAAGGCCCCGCGATGCAGATCGTCCTCGACCATGCCGATGAGTTCAAGCCCGTGCTCGATGAGCTGACCCTCCTGCTGCGCGTCGTGCAGGCGAAGGTCGAGGAGATCCGCACCGCCCCGGCGCCCGACTACGCCGCGATCGAGCGCGAGCTCGCCGCACGCACGGCCGCCATCGAGGCCGAGTCCCACGGCGTCCTGCTGCGCGCCGCCGACCTCGACGCGCCTCGCATCCTCGTCGGCGGCGACGTCCACCGCCGCGTCGGCCGTCACGCCGCGACCTACTACACGGCCGCCGGGCCCGTCGTCGTCGAGCGCTCGATCTACCTGGCGGCCGACGGCAAGGGCGGGCGCACGGTCGATCCGGTGAGCCTGCGCCTCGGCGTGGTCGGCGACGGCTGGCTGCCCCACGCCGCCCGCTCCATGGCCTTCCTGGTCCAGCAGGGGACCGCCCGCGAGGCCGCCGCCACGGCTGATGGCCGCGTAGAAGCGGAGGTTTGGTGAGGGTCCCGACGGCGGGGTGACTCGTCGGGCGCCCTGGGGTGGAGTCCGGGTGCGGGGCCTGGCCGCGGAAAGTCGTCGGCGGGGGCGATGAGGTCGACACGAAGCGCTTCGACCACACCCCCATCGGCGCCCTTGCGCAAGCGGGGCGAACGGGTAGCCTCGCAATACATGAGTAATCCTTCATATGATGGATCCATCAAGTGTTCTCCGCAGGGCACGACCACCCGCTGCGGGGACGCCTGCAGCCAGATTTGCGACGTCGAGGTCATCCACGCCGAGTCGGTTCGGGTAGCGAGGGCTGCGTTGCCATCGGCCACCGAACAGGCCGCGCTCTCGCGCCTCTTCGCGCTCTTCTCCAACCCCACGCGCTTGAACCTCCTCGTCGCCTTGCGCTCCGCGTTCAGGTCCGAGCAACCCGAACTCTGCGTATGTGACCTGGAGGCCATCACCGGCGCCTCGCAGTCGTTGGTGAGCCACCAGCTGGGCGCCCTCCGCGAGGCAGGGCTCGTCACGAGCCGCCGGGCGGGGCGGCTGGTCTACTACCGCATGACGGCGGCAGCCATCGCGACCCTGCTCGACGACGCGCTCCTCGCCGTCCGAAGGGAGGCTGCATGAGCCGCTCGCTGTGCGCGGTGCTGATCCTGCTCATGGCCCTGATCGGGGCCTGCTCCCGCCGCGAAACTCCCGCTCCCGCCCCGCGACCCGCGGCGACGGCGCAGAGCTTCCACGGCGGGCCGGCGGCGCATCCAAACGACTGGTGCGGGAGCCACGGTGTGCCGGAGTCCGAGTGCACGCGCTGCAACCCCGAGCTCATCCCGCAGTTCCAGGCGCGTCACGATTGGTGCGGCGAGCACGGCGTTCCGGAGTCGCAGTGCGCGGCCTGCCATCCCGAACTCCTCCGTCAGGGGATCGCGGCCCCTCGGCCCCGCGGCGCACCGCCGACCCCAGCGGAACAGGGCGAACACGGCGATCGGACCCCTCGAAGTGACGCCAGCGCTGGCCTCGCGCCGGGGACGATGGTCCGCCTCGCCTCGCCGACTGTCGCTTCGCAGGTAGGGGTCGAGACGGTGACCGCGACGACCCGTCCGCTCGCCGACGAGGTCGCGGTGCCGGCGCGCCTCGCCTTCGACGCGACGCGCCTCGCGAGGGTCTCCGCGAGGGTCCCTGGCATGGTGCGGGCGGTGGCCGTCAGTGTCGGTGCGGTGGTGCGAGCGGGCGATCTCCTGCTCACCCTCGACAGCGCCGCGGCGGCCGCCACCCGCGCGGACGTCGAAGCCGCGCGAACGCGAACCCGCTTGTCCGAGCTCGCGCTCCAGCGAGCGCGCACGCTCCAGGCCGAGGGGATCGGCAGCCTCGCGAGCGTGGAGCGCGCCGAGGCCGAATACGCTGCCGCGCGGGCATCGCTCGCGGGCTTCGTCGCTGCCGGGACGGCCGTGAGCGGCGCCGGTCGGGCCGTGCGGGTGCTGTCACCGCGCGCCGGGGTCGTCGTCGCTCGCTCGGTCGCCGTCGGCCAGCAGGTCACCGCCGAGGAGGTGCTCGTGGAGGTCGCCGACCTCTCGCGGATGTGGGCGATCCTCGACGTGCCCGATGCCCAGGCGCCGCGGCTCAGCATCGGCCAGTCCGTCGCGATCGAGCTCGACGGCTTCGCCGCGCCCCTCGTCGGGACGATCGCGTTCCTCGCGCCGATGATCGACCCGCACACGCGCACCGTCGAGGCGCGCGTCGAGCTCGCCAACCCCGAGGGCCGCCTGCGGGCCAACGCCTTCGGCCGCGCGCGGGTCACGGTCGCAGCCGCCTCCGAGGGCGTGGTGCTGCCGCGCGACGCGCTGCAACGGGTGGAGGCACAGGACGTCGTCTTCGTCGAACGCTCGCCCGCCGTCTACGAGGCCCGCGTGGTGGCGATCGCCCGTCGCACGGCCGACGAGGTGCTGCTGCGAGAGGGCGTCGTCCCCGGCGATCGCGTGGTCACCACCGGGGGCTTCCAGCTGAAGACGGAGATCCTGCGCGAGAGCATCGGCGCGGGCTGCTGCCCCGACGAGGGCTGACCGCGTGCTCAGTCAGCTGATCGCGCTTTCGCTGCGGCATCGCTTCGCCATGCTCGCCCTCACGGCGGCCATGGCGGCGCTCGGCGTCTGGTCGTTGCGTGAGCTGCCCATCGACGCATTCCCCGACACGACGCCGGTGCAGGTGCAGGTCAACACGGTGGCGCCGGCCCTCGGTCCCGAGGAGATCGAGCGCCTCGTGACCTTCCCGGTCGAGCAGTCGCTCTCTGGGCTGCCTGGACTCGTTGAGGTGCGCTCGCTCTCGCGCTTCGGACTCTCGCAGGTGACGGCCCTCTTCGAGGACGGCACCGACCTCTACCGGGCGCGTCAGGTCGTGGGTGAGCGCATCGCCACGGCGCGCCTGCCCGAGCGCCTCGGTCCGCCTGCGCTCGGCCCTGCGGCGACGGGGTTGGGGGAGGTCTTCCACTACCTGGTGACGGGGCGGGGGAAGTCGCTCGCGGAGCTGCGCACCGTCCACGACTGGGTGCTGCGACCCCAACTGCGAAGCGTGCGCGGCGTCGCCGAGGTCAACTCCTGGGGCGGCGAGGAGCGGCGGGTGGAGGTGCGGATCGATCCGATCGAGCTGCAGCGAAGAGGGTTCGCGCTTCACGATGTGGCCGAGACGCTGCGGCGCAGCCACGGCAGCGAGGGCGGGGGGAGGCTGGTGCGATCGGGCGAGGCGACGCTGGTTCAGGGCGTCGCGCTGCTGACCACGCTCGCCGACGTCGAGGGCGTGGTTCTCGGCGCGGAGGGCGGCGTCCCCATCCGGGTGCGGGACGTCGCTCGGGTGGTCGAGGGGGCCGAGATCCGTCGCGGCGCGGTGACGGCCCAGGGGAGGGGAGAGGCCGTGCTGGGCCTCGGGTTCATGCTGCTGGGCGAGAACAGCCGCGAGGTGAGCGCCGCCCTGCGCGCGCGGCTGGAGGAGGCCCGGGCATCGCTCCCGCCGGGCATCGACGTGGAGGTAGTCTACGACCGGCGCACGCTCGTGGACGAGGTGCTCACGACGGTGCGCACCAACCTGCTGGAGGGCGCGCTGCTGGTCGTGCTGGTGCTCTTCGTCTTCCTGGGCAACGTCCGCGCGGGGCTCGTGGTGGCGTCGGTGATCCCGCTCGCGATGCTCTTCGCCTTCACGGCCATGCGCCTGACGGGCGTCGCCGGGAGCCTGATGAGCCTCGGCGCGATCGACTTCGGGCTGGTGGTGGACAGCGCCATCATCGCCGTCGAGAACGCCACGAGGCGCTTGCGAGAGGACGGCGGTCGTCGCCCGGTGGTGGACGTCGTGCGCGAGGCGTCGGTGGAGGTCCGCGGTCCGACCCTCTTCGGCGAGCTGGTGATCGCCGTCGTCTACCTGCCGGTGCTCGCCATGGTGGGCCTGGAGGGCAAGCTCTTCCGGCCGATGGCGCTGACGGTGCTCTTCGCGCTCGCTGCCTCCATGGTGCTCTCGCTTACCTATGTGCCGGTGATGACAAGCCTCGTGCTTCGTCGAGGCGCCAGAGGCGATGAACCGCGGCTCATCGGCTGGCTCCACAGGCTATACCGCCCCGTCGTCGAGATGGCGCTGCGCCGCCGTGGGTGGGTGCTCGTGCTGGCCGCGCTGCTCGTGGCCAACGGCGCCGTCCTGGGGAGGGGGCTCGGCGCCGAGTTCGTTCCGCGGCTCTCCGAGGGCACGGTCGTGGTCAATACGGTGCGCCTCGCCAGTGTGGACCTCGACGAGTCGGTGCGGTACGGCACGCAGATCGAGCGCGCGTTGCTGGCCGCGTTTCCTGACGAGATCGCGCGCATCTGGACGCGCACGGGCACCGCGGAGGTGGCCACGGACCCGATGGGCGTCGAGCTCTCGGACGTGTTCGTGACCCTCCAGCCGCGCGCCCGCTGGCGCCGCGCGCGCTCCCAGGATGAGCTCGTGCAGGCGATGCAGGCCGCGCTGCGGGACATGCCCGGGATGCGCACGGTCTTCACGCAGCCGATCGAGATGCGGGTCAACGAGATGGTCGCGGGCATCCGCGCCGACCTCGGGATCAAGATCTTCGGCGACGACCTCGACGAGCTGCGCGCGGCGGCGCGGCGGGTGGACGCCATCGTCCGGACCATCCCAGGGAGCGCCGACGTCTCCGTCGAGCAGGTGACGGGCCTGCCCGTGCTGCGCGTCGAGCTCGACCAGGCCGCTGCGTCTCGCTTCGGCATCCCCGCCGAGACCGTGCTCGCCACGGTGGCAGCGCTCGCCGGGGTGGAGGTCGCCGAGCTCCGCGAGGGGCAGCGCCGCTTTCCCGTCGCGGTGCGCATCGAGCCCGCGCGCGCGATGGACTCCGACGCCATCGGCGCCCTGCTCGTGGCGGCCCCGGACGGCACGCAGGTTCCGCTCTCGCAGCTCGCCCGCATCCGTACGGAGTCTGGGCCCTCGACCATCCAGCGCGAGTGGGCGCGGCGGCGCATCACCGTCCAGGCCAACGTGCGCGGGCGCGACATCGCCTCGTTCGTCGCCGAGGCGAGGCGCCGCATCGTCGCCGAGGCGCGTCTCGCTCCCGGGTACTCGGTGACCTACGGCGGGCAGTTCGAGCACCTGGAGCGCGCGCGTCAGCGTCTGCTCTTCGTGGTTCCGCTCGCGTTGCTGCTGGTGTTCTCGCTGCTCTACCTCACCTACGGGCGGGTGCTCGACGCGCTGCGCGTCTTCACCGGCGTGCCCTTCGCGGCGCTCGGTGGGGTCGTCGCGCTGTGGCTGCGGGCAATGCCCTTCTCGATCTCCGCAGCGGTGGGGTTCATTGCCGTGAGCGGCGTGGCGGTGCTGGGTGACATGGTGCTGGCCTCGACCATCCGACGCTCCCTCGACGCGGGCGTCGAGCCACGGGAGGCCATCCGCGCGGCGGCCCTGGAGCGGCTGCGGCCCGTGCTGATGACGGCGCTCGTCGCGGGCCTGGGGTTCCTCCCCATGGCGTTGAGCCGGGGTATCGGCGCCGAGGTGCAGCGGCCGCTGGCGACCGTCGTGCTCGGGGGGCTCGTCTCTTCGACGATGCTGACGCTGGTGGTGCTCCCGGCGCTGTACTCGTTCCTCGCGCGGCCCCACGGCGCGGTCGATCAGGTGGTAACCAGTTG
>Ga0208627_1000346_pt1 | contig 14521 bp, 14 predicted proteins | sample LakWasMet13_LOW5_2_FD_183861 | JGI IMG/M metagenome (GOLD analysis project Ga0208627, IMG submission 183861) | Freshwater sediment methanotrophic microbial communities from Lake Washington under simulated oxygen tension - Sediment Metagenome... | ecosystem: Environmental > Aquatic > Freshwater >... | reverse complement strand
ATCGCAAGGCGCCCGGCAACTGCGGACATCGGTTCAAGCAAAGGCAGCCTGCCGTTATCCGCAGTCACTGTTTCATAGGCGATACAAGTCGCACCAGAATCAAGCAAATCACGCGTCTGTGCCAGATCCGGTGCAAGGTGCAGATAAGTGAAAAGAATCTGGCCGGGTTTGAGCCATTTGCGCTCAATTGCCTGCGGCTCTTTAATCTTGACGATTAACCCGGCACGCTCGAATATTTCCTGCGCAGTAGAAACGATTGTGGCACCTGCCGCCTGATATTGCGCATCGTCCGCACCGATGCCTTCACCTGCGCCAGACTCAACCAGAACTTCATGGCCATGCCTGATCAGCTCATGCACGTTCGCGGGCACCAGTCCAACCCTGTACTCACGCACCTTGATTTCCTTAGGCACCCCGATCAGCATATATCAAACTCCTCTCACAATAGTTCACACTGTCGGCAGAGGCTGATGTACTGCTATTCTACCGTTACGCTCTTAGCCAGATTCCTGGGCTTATCCACATCAGTCCCTTTGATCAGCGCCGCATGATAGGCCAGTATCTGTACCGGGATCGTATGCAGAATAGGGGAGAGCACGCCTACATGGCGCGAGGTACGAATCACGTGCACGCCTTCCGATGCGGTAAAGTGGCTGTCAGCATCGGCAAATACGAACAACTCACCACCTCGCGCTTTGACTTCCTGCATATTGGATTTCACTTTTTCCAGCAGCGCATCATTCGGGGCAATCACAACTACCGGCATATCGCTGTCTACAAGCGCCAAGGGGCCGTGTTTAAGCTCGCCGGCAGGGTAGGCCTCGGCATGGATATAGGAAATCTCCTTGAGCTTCAGCGCGCCTTCCAGCGCGATTGGATAGTGAATGCCCCGGCCCAGAAACAGCGCATGCTGTTTATTGGCAAATGATTTCGCCCATTCACGGATTTGCGGCTCAAGGTTCAGTGCATGCTGCACACTGCCAGCTAGTTGGCGTAGCGCGCTTAAATGTTCCTGCTCCGCCTCGGCACTCAGCAAACCACGCTGTTTTGCCAGTGTCGCGGCCAGTGTAAACAGAGCCACCAGCTGCGTAGTAAAGGCTTTGGTAGAGGCCACGCCGATTTCGGCACCTGCACGCGTGTAAAACACGAGTTGCGAAGCCCTTGGAATGGCGCTTTCCTGCACATTGCAGATGGCCAGCGTCAGGTTCTGGCCTAATGCCTTGGCATGTTTTAACGCTTCCATCGTATCCAGCGTTTCACCGGACTGCGAAATGGTCACGATCAGCTGCTTTGGATTCGGCACGGACTCACGATAGCGATATTCACTGGCGATTTCTACATTGGTCGGCAGCTTGGCGATGCTTTCCAGCCAGTATTTTGCAGTGAGCGCCGCGTAATAACTGGTGCCTGCGGCTAGAATCAGGATGCTATCGATCTGCTGAAATATTTCATTCGCATTAGCTCCGAATAATTGTGCAGAAAAACGATTATCGTCAATCAGTGCTTCAATCGTATCCGTCAGCGCGCGCGGCTGCTCATGAATCTCTTTCTGCATGAAATGCGAGTAGGGGCCCAGCTCCATACTTGCGAGCGAAACATCGCTCATATGCACTTTACGTTCTACAGGGCTGCCATTACGGCCGTAGATTGTCACGGCATCACGGCAGATATCGGCCACATCACCGTCTTCGAGATAGATCACTTTGCGCGTGACTGAAAGCACGGCAGAAACATCAGAAGCAATAAAATTCTCGCCTTCACCCAGGCCGATCAGTAACGGGCAACCCAGACGCGCCGTTACCATGTGCTCCGGCTCTTTAATTGAGACCACACTGATCGCAAATGCGCCGGTAAGTTCGCTCACTGCCTTTTGCGTAGCAGCCAGCAGGTTCAAACCCTGGTGGTAATAATGAATCAGGTGCGCAATCACTTCGGTATCGGTCTGCGAGGTAAATTCATAACCCAGCGCTTTCAGGCGCGTACGCTGCTCATCGTGATTTTCGATAATGCCATTATGCACTACAGCCAGCTCACCTTTTGATACATGCGGATGTGCATTGCTTTCAGTCACGCCGCCATGCGTTGCCCAGCGCGTATGGCCAATGCCTACCTGGCCGCCCAAGCTCACTTCATTGGCTTTTTCTGTCATGGCAGATACACGGCCCACTGCACGCACGCGCTCAATACCAGAGCCATTTAACACGGCGATACCGGCTGAGTCATAACCGCGGTACTCCAGGCGGCTCAAGCCCTCAATCAGTGTTGAAACGACGTTTCTGTTTGCTACCGCACCTACAATGCCACACATAGTTGTTGAGTCTTTCTTGTTATGTTACTTTTTAATCTTCTGTGGTCGTTTCCAACCGGCAATCGACTTCTGTTCTTTGGCACGGCAGAACGTCAGTTGATCTGCCGGTGCATCTCTGGTGATTGTAGAGCCTGCTGCAATCGTAGCGCCGCGGCCTATCGTGATTGGTGCTACCAACTGCGAATCTGAACCGATAAATGCATCATCTTCAATCACCGTTCTGAATTTATTCGCACCATCATAGTTGCAGGTAATAGTACCGGCACCGATATTGACGTTTTTACCGACCGTGCTATCGCCGACATAACTCAGGTGATTGATTTTACTGCCCGCATCTACCTGTGCATTTTTAAGTTCTACAAAGTTACCGATATGGGTATCAGAGGCAAGTGTAGTGCCTGGGCGCAAACGTGCAAAAGGACCGATGCGAGCGTTCTCACCGATCTGCGTATCATCAATATGGGTAAACGGTGCAATCTGTGTACCAGCTGCAATTACCGCATTTTTAATCACGCAATTTGCTGCGATCTTTACATTGTCGCCCAGTGTGACTGTACCTTCAAACACACAATTAATGTCGATTTCCACATCACGGCCACAGCTAAGTATTCCACGTACATCGAGACGGGTAGGGTCTCTTAATGTGACTCCTTGCTGCAATAGTTTCTGTGCAGTACGGTTTTGGTAAACACGCTCAATCTGTGACAGATCGGTTTTTGAATTGATACCGGTCACTGACCACTCATCCGGCGTGATTTCAGCCACGACATCTACATTATCTTTAACTGCTAATGCTACGATATCTGTTAAGTAATATTCACCTTGCGCATTGTTATTGGTGAGCTTGGACAGCCATTGTAGCAAATGTGCATTCGGCATCGCCATGATGCCGGTATTCACTTCGGTGATCTTATGCTGCTCTTCGCTTGCGTCTTTATGTTCCACTATTGCCGTCACGCCGTACATTGCATTACGCACTATGCGCCCATAACCTGTAGGGTCTGCTTTATTGAAAGACAGTATGGCCAGCTTGTTTCGGGCTTGCTCAACCAGTTTGCGGCAGGCTTGCGCATCTATCAGCGGCACATCTCCCAACAGGATCAGCGTGTCGGCATCTGCATCCAGATGCGGTACAGCCTGCTGTACGGCGTGGCCTGTGCCGTGCTGCTCAGCCTGGTTTACCCAGGTAATATTCTCATGCGCATAAGCCTGTTTTACAGTCTCGCCGCCAAAACCGTACACTACGATTATTTTGTGTGGATTAAGTGATTTAGCGCTGTCGATCACATGACCTAATATCGGCTTTCCGCCTACGGTATGTAAAACTTTTGGCAGATCTGAATACATGCGGGTACCTTTACCCGCGGCAAGAATAACAATATTTAATTTGCTCATAATTAATCTGATAGCGTGCCGTAATAGCCCATGGTTATAGTCAAAGTATAACAAAAAAGGCAGCCGAGGCTGCCTTTTTGCTTGTTACACCATCTGCTTCACAACAATTAGTGCGTTTTTTTACGTAAACGCTCAATTGTTTGAATTTGCGCAACTGCTTCTGACAGTTCAGCTTGCGCTGTTGCATAATCAATATCTGAAGTTCTGTTTTTCAGCGCTTCTTCTGCAGCTTCTTTAGCCGCAATCGCTTTTGCTTCATCCAGATCATGACCACGCACTGCCGTATCAGCCAAAACTGTGATTACACCAGGCTGCACTTCCAGCAAACCGCCTGAGATAAAAATCAAAGTTTCTTCCGCTTCATTGGCTTGCTTGATGCGCAAAGCACCAGGCTTGATGGTAGTAATCATAGGCGCGTGATTTGGGAACAAACCCACTTCACCGGCGCTTGCAGGTGCAACCACAAACTCAGCTTCACCTGAGAAAATGCTTGCCTCTGCACTAACTACATCAATATGAACAGTATTTGCCATTTTTTTTCCTTAAAGCGTTTAACTAATTAACCAAGCATTTACTTAGTTAAGTGTTTTAGCTTTCTCAACAGCCTCTTCAATGCCGCCTACCATGTAGAAAGCTTGTTCTGGCAAGTGGTCGTATTCACCGGCAACAATCGCTTTAAAGCCTTTGATTGTTTCTTTCAATGGCACGTATTTACCAGGTGCGCCGGTAAACACTTCAGCAACGTGGAAAGGTTGTGACAAGAAACGTTGGATTTTACGTGCACGGCCAACAGCCAATTTATCTTCTGGTGACAACTCGTCCATACCCAGAATCGCGATAATGTCACGCAATTCTTTGTAACGCTGCAGTGTTTGTTGTACTGAACGTGCAACTTGGTAGTGCTCTTCACCAACCACTAATGGGTCTAATTGACGTGATGTTGAGTCTAATGGGTCAACCGCTGGGTAGATACCAAGAGAAGCAATGTCACGTGACAACACAACTGTTGAGTCCAAATGCTGGAATGTTGTTGCTGGTGATGGGTCAGTCAAGTCATCCGCTGGTACGTAAACCGCCTGGATAGAAGTAATAGAACCTGTTTTAGTAGAAGTAATACGCTCTTGCAAACGGCCCATTTCATCAGCCAGGGTAGGTTGGTAACCTACAGCTGAAGGCATACGGCCTAACAGCGCTGATACTTCAGTACCGGCCAATGTGTAACGGTAGATGTTGTCAACGAAGAACAACACGTCACGGCCTTCGTCACGGAATTTCTCAGCCATAGTCAAACCTGACAGAGCTACGCGTAAACGGTTGCCCGGTGGTTCGTTCATTTGACCGAACACCATCGCTACTTTTGATTCTTTCATGTCGTCCAGCTTAATAACGCCAGCTTCTGCCATCTCGTGGTAGAAGTCGTTACCTTCACGAGTACGCTCGCCCACACCTGCAAACACTGATAAACCTGAGTGTTGTTTAGCGATGTTGTTGATCAATTCCAACATGTTAACGGTTTTACCTACACCAGCACCACCGAACAGACCAACTTTACCACCCTTAGCGAATGGACAAACCAGATCAATCACTTTAATACCTGTTTCTAACAGGTCAACAGATGGAGATAACTCTTCAAATGTAGGTGCTTTTTGGTGAATAGAACGGCGCTCGTCACACTCGATAGGACCAGCCTCATCGATAGGGCGGCCTAACACGTCCATAATACGGCCCAAAGTACCTGTACCTACCGGCACTTGAATTTGTGCGCCAGTTGATTTGAATGCTGTACCACGTGCCAGACCATCAGATGAGCCCATGGCAATCGTACGCACAATGCCGTCACCTAATTGTTGTTGCACTTCCAATGTCAAACCAGCTTCCGCTTGGCTTGATGCGTCATCAATAATCAACGCTTCAAATACTTTTGGCATTTGATCACGTGGGAACTCAACGTCAACCACCGCGCCAATACATTGCACTACTTTACCAATATTTGCTGTACTCATCTTTTTTCCTCGACTCAAACGTACTGTTAGTCAGATATTACTTTAATTAAATTCTTTATCGCTTATGCAACTGCCGCCGCGCCACCAACAATCTCAGAGATCTCTTTGGTAATTGCAGCTTGACGCGCTTTGTTGTAAACCAGTTTCAATTCACCAATCACGTTCTTCGCGTTGTCTGATGCTGACTTCATCGCAACCATACGTGATGATTGCTCAGATGCCATGTTCTCTGACACTGCGTTGTAAACCAATGATTCGATGTAACGTACCATCAACTGGTCAATCACAGGCTGCGCTTCCGGCTCGTAGATGTAATCCCAATGGCCTTTAGCTGCACCAATCTGAAGAGCGCTCTTAACCACAGCGCTTGTGCTCAACTGTTCAGCTTTTTCAGCAGTAGGGTGTGTACCCAGACGCTCAGCTGTCAATGGCAGCAATTGCTCAATGACTGGCTCTTGCTTCATGGTATTGATAAAGCGCGTGTAGCAGATATGCAGCTGGTCGATTTCACCGGCTGTATAAGCATCCAGCATCACCTTGATGGTACCAATCAATGTTTCCATGTGCGGCACATCACCCAAACCGATAGTGTGCGATTTCACATTGGCACCGACACGATTCATGAAACCGTAGCCTTTGTTACCAATCGCGCTTACAGTCAATTTCTTGCCTTCTGATTCCCAGGTTTTCATCTGGTTAACAGTTAAACGCAAAACATTGGTATTCAAACCACCGCACAAGCCCTTATCAGAGCTAACAATGATAATGCCAACATTTTTAACAACATCACGCTTCGTCAAGAAAGGGTGCTTGTATTCTGAATGTGCAAGTGAAAGGTGAGCTGCAACATTGCGAATTTTTTCAGCATATGGACGTGATGCACGCATTCTATCCTGCGCTTTACGCATTTTAGAAGCGGCTACCATTTCCATCGCTTTAGTGATCTTGCGTGTATTTTCTACACTCTTGATCTTGGTTCTAATTTCTTTACTACCAGCCATATATTTTCCTAAAAAAGCATAGTCCTAATAGTTAGATATTAGTAAGCAGTTGTCGCTTTGAAGTCTTGAATTGCTGCATCAAGCGCTTTTTCGTTATCGCCGTTCAAGTCTTTGCTTGTTTCAATCGCATCAGCTAATGCTTTGTATTTAGAAGCGATGAAACCATGCAATTTGCCTTCGAATGCCAATACTTTGTTGGTTGGAACATCATCAAAGTAACCTTTGTTCGCTGCAAACAAGGTAATTGCCATGTTTGATACGCTTAAAGGTGCATATTGAGCTTGTTTCATCAACTCGGTAAACATACGACCGCGATCTAACTGTTTACGTGTTGCTTCATCCAGATCAGATGCGAACTGCGCAAACGCTGCCAATTCACGGTATTGAGCCAGAGCCAAACGTACACCGCCGCCCAATTTCTTGATCACTTTAGTTTGCGCTGCACCACCTACGCGAGACACTGAAATACCAGCGTTGATCGCAGGACGGATACCGGCGTTGAACAAGTCAGTTTCCAGGAATATCTGACCATCAGTAATAGAAATCACGTTAGTTGGAACGAATGCAGAAACGTCACCGGCTGCTGTTTCAATCACTGGCAATGCAGTCAATGAACCTGTTTTACCTTTAACTTCACCGTTAGTGAATTTTTCTACATAGTCTTCGTTTACACGAGCTGCACGCTCTAACAAACGTGAGTGGATGTAGAACACGTCACCTGGATAAGCTTCACGGCCTGGTGGACGACGTAATAGCAATGAAATCTGACGGTAAGCAATCGCTTGTTTAGTCAAATCATCATAAACGATCAATGCATCTTCACCGCGGTCACGGAAGTATTCACCCATGGTACAACCAGCGTATGGAGCGAGGTATTGCAATGCTGCTGAATCAGAAGCTGCTGCGGCAACAACAATGGTGTAAGCCATTGCGCCGTTTTCTTCCAGTTTACGTACCACGTTAGCAATCGTTGAAGCCTTTTGGCCGATCGCAACGTAGATACAGGTCATGTTTTGACCTTTTTGGTTGATGATCGCATCAACTGCAACTGCTGTTTTACCTGTTTGACGGTCACCAATGATCAATTCACGTTGGCCACGGCCAACTGGAACCATTGAGTCCACTGATTTCAAACCGGTTTGCACTGGTTGTGAAACTGATTTACGTGCAATCACGCCAGGAGCAACTTTTTCAATCTTGTCAGTCATTTTTGCGTTAACCGGGCCTTTGCCATCGATAGGCTGACCCAATGCGTTAACAACGCGACCAATCAGTTCTGGGCCAACCGGCACTTCCAGAATACGGCCTGTACATTTACATACGTCGCCTTCTGTAATGTGTTCGTAGTCACCCAATACCACAGCACCTACTGAGTCACGCTCAAGGTTAAGTGCCAAACCGAATGTATTGCCCGGGAATTCGATCATCTCGCCTGACATCACGTTTGAAAGACCGTGAATACGAACGATACCGTCAGTTACTGAAATAACTGTACCTTGGGTACGCGCTTCAGCACTGGTCGAAAAATTTTCTAATCTGCTTTTAATCAGTTCACTGATTTCTGATGTAGATAACTGCATTGCTATGTCTCCTGTGCCTTATGCTGTAAGCGAATAGGCTAAATTTTGTAACTGGCCTTTGACGGATGCGTCTATTACGGTATCGCCAACAATAATCTTGATGCCACCGATAATTTCTGGGTCTACAGAAACACTGGCTTCAATTTTCTTGCCGAATTTTGCTTCCAGGCGTTTTACCAAGTCTTTGGTTTCTGCCGCGCTGATTTTAGTTGCTGCAATAATTTGCGCATCTAAGGTACCTTCGTCTTGCGCTTTCAATGCTTCAAATGCGCTAAAAATTTCAGGCAAAATGGATAAACGACCATACTCAACCAAAACTTTGACAAGATTTTGTCCGTTTTCGTTAAGATTATCGCCACACACCTTCAAGAATGTTGTTTGCAGATCACTGCTCACTACTTTCGGGTCTTGAATATAAGCCTTGATTTGCGCATCATTTGCAACGGCAGCAGCAAAACCCAACATCTCAGACCATTTGCCCAGTGCATTTTGCTCACGGCCTAATTTATAGGCTGCTACAGCATAAGGCCTTGCGATGGTTGATATTTCAGCCATGTGATTTTCCTTTATCCCTTAGCCTTAAAGTTCTGCCGCGAGTTTAGCTAATAATTCGCTATGTGCATTTGCGTCGATTTCTTTACGCAAGATTTTTTCAGCACCTGCAATTGCCAATGTAGAAACTTGTGCGCGCAAACCTTCTTTTGCACGGTTAACTTCCTGGTCAATTTCAGCTTTAGCGCCAGAGATAATACGGTCACCTTCAACTTTGGCATTACCTTTAGCTTCTTCGATGATTTGTGTGCCGCGTTTTTCAGCTTGCGCAATGATTTCGCTTGCCTTTTGTTTAGCTTCAGTCAATGTTGCTTCTGATTTCTTGGCAGCTACTTCCAAAGCACTTCTGCCGTCTGCTGCTGCAGCCAAACCATCAGCAATTTCTTTTTGGCGCGCTTCAATCGCTTTTAAAAGCGGCGGCCAAACGAATTTCACTGTGAACCAAATCAACACAGCAAATGCGATAGCTTGTGCGATAAGTGTAAAGTTAATGTTCATTTTTGATCCATATTGTTAATCATAAAAGCACTAGTCATTAAACTCACGTTTAATGACTAGTTGGCTTAGTTTTGCTTAATTACTTAGCAACTACGCTCAATAATGGGTTAGCAAATGCAAACATCATTGCAAGACCAACACCGATAATGAATGACGCATCGATCAAACCTAACAGCAAGAACACTTTACCTTGCAAAGCTGGGATCATTTCTGGTTGGCGAGCAGCGCCTTCCAAGAAGCTAGCACACATAATACCGATACCGATACAAGCACCAGCAGCGCCCAAACCAATAATTAAACCAATACCAACGCCTGTGTAGGCTTGAATCAATGCTAATGCATCCATGTTATTACCCTCTCTAAAATTAAACTTACAATCAAACTACAACTAAAAATAAAAACTACTTAATTACAAAAACTGTACTGCCTAAAACCTGAATTTCACCTAATTAGTGCGACTCGTGTGCCATTGCCAGGTAAACCACTGTCAGCATCATGAAAATAAATGCCTGCAACGCAACGATCAGAATATGGAAAATCGACCAGCCAGCACCCAGAATCGCACCGGCAATCGTGCCTGTAACGCCTGTTGCAGCCCACAGACCCAACAACAGGAAGATAACCTCACCGGCGTACATGTTACCGAACAGACGCAATGAGTGTGAAAGCGGTTTTGAAACGTATTCGATCAGATTGAACAGGAAGTTTGCCGGCCATACCCAGATTTTTGAACCGAATGGGGCACAGAACAGCTCATGAATGAAGCCGCCCAGGCCTTTTACCTTGATAGCGAAGAAAATCATCAAAATCCATACAGACAGCGCCAAAGCGAATGTTGTATTGATGTCTGAAGTAGGCACCGCACGCCATTTGGCATCCGGGCCACCAAAGAATGAAACGATGCCTGCAACCCAGTCAACCGGCAAAAAGTCCATGGAGTTCATTGCGAACACCCATAAAAACACGGTTAAAGCGGTTGGGGCGATAAAACTGTGACGATTACCGTGGAAAATATTCTTAACCTGGTCATCAACAAAACCGAACACCAGCTCAACAAAGGCCTGACCACGACTAGGAACACCGGCTGTCGCTTTGCGTGCTACCAACCAAATCAAACCCATCACCAAAAAGCCCAATGCCACTGACATCACAAAAGTATCAACGTGCAAGGTCCAGAAACCGGCGCTTTCATTGACAGGATGTGCATTAAAACTTAAATGGTGCTCGATATAACCTGATGGGGTAAGAGCGTGTTCAGCGTGGTGTGCGTTATCTGCGTGTTCTGTAGCCATAATCCAATATTTTCTAAAAACGGTTGTTTAAATTACACGTTTAACTTACTGAGGGCTGCACCGGAAAACAAGGCAGCAGCCGCCAAACCTGCAATCAGCGCGAAGGGCACCAACTGCTTAAAAACTACAAAGATGATAAGCAAAAGTACAATTATCACCAGAATTTTTACTGCTTCCGCTTTGAGCAAATTGATCAAAATTGCAGAAGCATCATTTTTATTTTTGCTGCGACGGGCAACCATTGTTGCCGCATACGCTCCAACAATCACGCTGGCACCACCTAAAACAGCTGATAAACCTGCGTTCAAGCCTGCCAAAACCAGTGCAACCACAGCCACTGCTGCCGTAGCAATTGCCTGGATTTTAAGCATTTTACTAAAAACATCTGTTGTATTTGATGCTGACAATGACTTAAACCCAATTAATTTAAACACTATTTATTTACAAACGCGTGAAATACCTGCTTTAGCGTTCGGTACAGACTTGCTTACAGACCAACTCAGACACGTCTCAGGCAATCAAAGACAGTGCTTTAGGTAGCAAAGACCGCGATTTTGAATTATTAGCACTTTTTAGTCAAGGGTTAAGTTAAGTAAATTAAACACTTAGCGTAAAAATAGGCAGTCGCTGTGAAATTTACAACTGAGTGCTTATTGTTTTGGCAATTATTTTTCAGATCTCGCAGACAAACAGCTAGCGCGAGATTTTGGCGATGATCTCATCCAATTGATCGAGGCTGGCGTAATTAATTTTCAATGAACCTGCGCCGTTTGTACCGGCTTTAATAGTCACCGCGGCACCCAGCTTATCGCTGAGGGTTTCCTGCAAGCGCAGAACATCCTGACTTGCATTCACTTTTTTAGTGTCTGCGTGGCCAGCTTTAGCGGCAGGCCGCTCATGCTCGCCATTATGTTTTTTAACCAGCCCTTCGGTATCACGCACTGACAGCCCATCATAAACAATCTGCTCCGCCATCAGCACTTGCTGCGCACCATCCAGGCCAACCAGCGCACGTGCATGCCCCATATCCAGCTTGCCATGCATCAGCATATCCTGGACAGGCGCGCTCAATGTCAGCAGGCGCAATAAATTTGAGACTGCCACACGTGATCGGCCAACGGCTGCTGCCGCTTTTTCATGCGTCATGTCAAACTCATCAATCAGGCGCTTGATACCTTGCGCTTCTTCCAGAGGATTCAGGTTTTCACGCTGAATGTTCTCGATCAGCGCCATCGCCAGTGCAGCTTCATCCGCAATTTCACGCACTAACACCGGCACTTCTTTTAAACCGGCACGCTGGCTTGCACGCCAGCGGCGCTCACCGGCAATAATCTCATACTGCTCATCGGCCAGCTGGCGTACCAGAATCGGCTGCATGATACCCTGCGCTTTAATGGAGTCGGCCAAGGTCTGCAAAGCAGCTTCGTCCATATAGCTGCGCGGCTGGTATTTACCGGGCCGCAACTGCTCAACTTTCAGCATCAGCAATGAATCAGCCTCGCCCACACTGCCCATATCCCCAGCGAGCAGGGCGTCTAAACCACGACCCAAACCTTTTAACTTAACCATGTATTTTCTCTTTGCGTATATTTTCTTTATGGGTAATTTCCTGCGCCAACTCCATGTAAGCTAATGCGCCTTTAGAACTCTTATCATAACTAAGCACAGGCACACCATAGCTGGGTGCCTCTGCTAATCGAATATTGCGCGGAATAACCGTTTTATAGACTTTATCGCCAAAATGGCTGATCAATTGCGCTGACACCTGCTGTGCCAGCATATTGCGGTTATCAAACAGGGTGCGCAGCAGACCCTCTATCTCCAGCGTCGGATTCAAGTGCGCGCGTACTTTTTTAATCGTGTTCACCAGATCAGACAAACCTTCCAAAGCATAGTATTCACACTGCATGGGAATCATGACCGCGCTGGCGGCCGTAAGCGCATTGACCGTAACCAGGTTGAGGGCAGGGGGGCAGTCCAGCAGCACAAAGTCATAATCGCCGCTTATTTTTGCAATCGCAGACTTTAAACGATTCTCACGCGCCAATTCATTGACCAGCTCGACTTCCGCACCGGCAAGCTCACGATTGGAAGGCGCAATATCGAAGCCGCCTTTTTCACTGCTCACCACTACCTCTTGCAGCGTTTTCTCACCTATCAGCACATGGTAGATGCTTAATTTCAGGTGCGCCTTGTCAATACCGCTGCCGGTACTTGCATTGCCTTGCGGGTCAAGGTCAATCAACAGCACTCGCTTACCCAGGCTAGCCAGGCTAGCTGCCAAATTGACGCAGGTTGTAGTTTTACCCACACCGCCTTTTTGATTGGTAATTGCTAATATTTTCATGTTATTTTTCTACGGCTTTCAGTATTACGTAACCAGCGATTAACTAAACCTGCTTAATAAAGACTTCTACTGCAAAACACGCTACCTCAAAAGAATCTATTCCAGAACTATCAAGTGCCGCTCCGCGTCCAGCCCGGCCACTTTCAATACTTTGATATCTGCCGGCCGCAAGCCGCTCTTATCAAACTCATGCTGCGGAACCGTGCCTTTCATTGCCAGCCATTTACCTCCATCTGCCAGCAGATGTTTAGTCAGCTTTACAAACAGGCCAATTTCCGAAAATGCACGCGATGTAATCACATCAAATTTCTCGGGCATGTCTTTACTGGGCACTTCCTGCTCTTCAATACGGCCATGTATCACATTAAAATTAGCCAGCCCCAACTGCGCCTTTGCCTGACGCATGAAAATCACTTTTTTCTGCACCGCATCTATCGCCGTTACCTGCAACCCCGGCAAACAAATTGCCAGCGGAATACTTGGCAGACCCGCACCGGCGCCCACATCAAGTAAGCGCTTACAATCAATATAGGGTAAGACGGACAAGCTATCCAGAATATGCAGCGTTACCATTTCCAGAGGCTCACGCACCGCGGTAAGGTTGTGCACCTGATTCCACTTGTAGATCAACGCAACATAATCAAGCAGTTTCTGCTGCTGCTCAACCGTAACCTGCAAGCCCATCTCCAGCAACCCGGCTTCCAATTTTGCACGCAGTTGCGCAAGGGCATCCGGCTTCAGGTTGGCAGGCATACTCTTATTTAAACCTGGTGCACTCATGCTGCATTCCCCACATCACCCGGCGCACCATCCAGGCTGACCGCCTTAGCGCGTGATTTACGCTTCAGGTATACCAGCAGCAATGAAATCGCTGCCGGCGTAATGCCTGAGATGCGGCTGGCCTGACCAATGGTTTCCGGCTTATGAGCATTCAGCTTCTGCTGCGCTTCAATCGGCAGACCGTGTATTTCCCGGTAATCCAGATCGCTCGGTAATTTAGTGTTTTCCTGACCGCGACTGCGCGCCACTTCATCGATCTGACGATCAATATAGCCTTGGTATTTGGCGGCAATTTCCACCTGCTCCCGCACAGCCGGCTCCACTTCACCCAAACCGATCTCGCCCAGTGACAACACCTGCTCATAACTCACCTCAGGACGGCGCAATAATTCAAACAGGCTATACTCATGCTCAAGCGGCTTGCCAAAAACATCCTGCATTAATTCAGCGCTTAAATTAGCCGGCTGTACAAAAGTTTTCTTCAACCGCTCCTGTTCGCGGGCCACAGCTTCCTGCTTACGGCTGAATGCCTCCCAGCGCACATCATCCACCAGACCCAGCTTACGGCCGATTTCAGTCAGGCGCATATCAGCGTTATCTTCCCTGAGTTGCAGCCTGTATTCCGCCCTCGAAGTAAACATGCGGTATGGCTCACTTACACCACGCGTAATCAGGTCATCTACCAGCACACCTAAATAAGCTTCATCGCGGGCAGGGCACCAACCCTCCTTACCTTGTGCATACAAGCCGGCATTGGCACCGGCC
>Ga0208627_1000337_pt1 | contig 14654 bp, 10 predicted proteins | sample LakWasMet13_LOW5_2_FD_183861 | JGI IMG/M metagenome (GOLD analysis project Ga0208627, IMG submission 183861) | Freshwater sediment methanotrophic microbial communities from Lake Washington under simulated oxygen tension - Sediment Metagenome... | ecosystem: Environmental > Aquatic > Freshwater >... | reverse complement strand
CTTGGAAAATCAAAGTATTAACGCTCGATAAACAAGTCATCAGTTGGCCTCAAGCAGGCTTGCGCTTTGTGTTTGCCGTGTTATCTTGGATGGCCTTAGGTTGCGGTTTTCTGTGGATCCTCATCGACAAAAATAAACGCAGCTGGCACGATCATTTATCTAAAACCGCGATATTTTTTGAAGAATAAATTCTTTCTCGCCATTGCCCATCTGGTAACGCCATGCAAAATCCATTATTAGCCAACAGCCCATTACCATTATTTTCACAAATTAAACCTGAGCACGCACTTCCCGCGATAGAGCAATTATTGGCCGACGCGCGTGCCGAGGTGAAGCTTCGCCTGGAAGCTACCGATTATTACACCTGGGATAACCTTGTCGAACCGCTGGAAAATGTTGAAGACAAGCTGAATAAGGCGTGGTCGCCAGTCAGTCATATGAATTCCGTGCTCAATTCTGATGCTCTGCGCGACGCCTATAACGCCTGCTTGCCGCTGTTGAGCGATTACTCCACCGAAATGGGCCAAAACGAGCAATTGTTTAACGCCTACCGCTTTATTGCCGACAGCAAAGAATTCGCAGCACTCAATATCGCCCAGCAAAAAATTATCAATAACGCATTAAGAGACTTCAAGTTATCCGGGATTGGTCTGGATGAGGCCAAAAAACAGCGCTATAAAGAAATCAGCCAAGAATTGTCGCAACTAACCAGCAAATACGAAGAAAACGTGCTGGATGCCACCAATGCTTGGAGCAAATTGATTACTGATGTCAACGATTTGGCAGGATTACCGGAATCTGCATTGGCTCAAGCAAGACAGGCCGCTGAACATGAAGATCAACAAGGTTGGCTGATTACCTTGCAATTTCCGTCTTATATTTCGGTACTGACTTACGCAGACAATCGCGAATTACGCCGCGAACATTATGAGGCCTTTGCCACTCGGGCATCCGATCAGGGGCCGCAAGCAGGGCAGTTTGATAACAGCGACATCATGGAAAAGATCCTGCAGCTGCGTCATGAAAAAGCCCAGCTGCTTGGCTTTAACAATTATGCCGAATTGTCGCTGTCCACAAAAATGGCCGATCGTCCCGATGATGTCGTGCAGTTTTTGGAAGATTTGGCCGCGAAATCTTTGCCACAAGCACGTACTGATCTGGCAGAACTGCGCGCTTTCGCCAAACAATTCGACGGTAGTGATGATTTGCAATCTTGGGATATGACTTACTATTCCGAGAAGATGCGCCAGCATGAATACCAACTGTCTCAAGAAGAAGTAAAAGCCTATTTCCCGATTACCCGAGTATTGCCCGGCTTATTTGCCGTTGTGCAAAGGCTTTACGGTTTAAACATTAACGAAATCAAAGGCTTCGACAGCTGGCACCCTGATGTTCAGTTTTTTGAGATCCACGACAAAACCGGCCAATTACGCGGCAGGTTTTACATAGATCTTTACGCTCGCGCCAAAAAGCGTGGCGGTGCTTGGATGGATGATTGTGTCGGCCGTAAAAAGACCGATGACGGAATTCAGATTCCGGTTGCTTACTTAACGTGTAACTTCACCCCGCCTGCGGGAGAGGTTCCAAGCCTATTAACGCACGACGATGTCACCACCTTATTCCACGAATTTGGTCACGGCCTGCATCACATGCTGACTTTGGTTGATCATCTGAGCGTTTCCGGCATCAGCGGTGTGGAATGGGATGCGGTCGAATTGCCTAGCCAATTTATGGAAAACTGGTGTTGGGAACAAGAAGCCCTGGCATTAATTTCAGGGCATTTTCAAACCGGCGAACCGTTGCCGGATGCGTTGTTTAACAAGATGCTGGCTGCGAAAAATTTCCAGGCCGGCATGGTCATGGTTAGACAAATAGAATTCAGCCTGTTCGATTTTAAAATCCACCAAGATTATGATCCGGCTCAAGGCGGGCGCATCTACGATATTCTCGACCAAGTTAGACAACAAGTCGCTGTTGTAACGCCACCCAAAATCAACCGGTTTGCGCACAGTTTTGGGCACATTTTTGCCGGTGGTTATGCGGCTGGTTACTACAGTTACAAGTGGGCGGAAGTACTATCCAGTGATGCATTTTCCATGTTTGAAGAAAACGGCATTTTCGATCCGGAAACTGGGCACGCATTTTTAACTAACATTCTGGAGCAAGGCGGCAGCCAAAACGCGATGGAGTTATTCGTCAAATTTCGTGGCCGTAAACCCAGTATTGATGCGCTGCTCAGACATTGTGGTATCGAAATCCAACCGGCCGCAGGAGTCGCAGCGGGATGAAATACCACGATCTACGCGACTTCATCAAACAACTGGAAAAACAAGGCGAACTCAAGCGCATTACTGTGCCGGTTAGTCCCAACTTGGAAATGACCGAAATTGCTGATCGCGTCTTAAAGCAAGCCGGGCCTGCGTTGTTATTTGAAAATCCGGTAGGCTATAACATCCCGGTGCTGGCCAATTTGTTCGGCACGCCGCGCCGGGTTGCAATGGGCATGGGCGCACAGTCGGTCAGCGAACTGCGCGGTATTGGCGAATTACTGGCCTACCTAAAAGAACCGGAACCGCCCAAAGGCATGAAAGACGCCTGGGAAAAGTTTCCGGTATTTAAACAAGTATTGAATATGGCACCTAAGCTGATTAATTCTCCACCCTGTCAGGAGCTGATCAGGATTGGCGATGAAATCGACCTTAGCGAATATCCCATTCAAACCTGTTGGCCGGAAGATGCGGCGCCATTAATTACTTGGCCCTTAGTCATCACGAAAGGCCCGCATAAAACCCGCCAGAACTTGGGCATTTATCGCCAGCAAGTCATTGGTAAAAATAAAGTGATCATGCGCTGGCTGGCGCATCGAGGCGGTGCGTTAGATTTTAAGGAATGGCAAATCGCTTATCCTGACAAACCGTTTCCGGTGTCTGTTGCCTTGGGTGCTGATCCTGCCACCATTCTTGCCGCTGTTACTCCGGTGCCGGATACCTTGTCTGAATATGCCTTTGCCGGGCTATTACGCGGTAGCAAAACCGAGCTTGCCAAGTCGATGACTAACGAGTTGCAAGTCCCGGCCAGTGCTGAAATTGTTCTGGAAGGTTTTATTTATCCCGGTGAAACTGCGCCGGAAGGCCCGTATGGCGATCACACCGGCTACTACAATGAAGTGGCTGAGTTCCCGGTATTCACCATCGAAAGAATCACCCAGCGCCAAGCACCTATTTATCACAGCACCTACACCGGCAAGCCGCCCGACGAACCGGCCATTTTGGGCGTCGCATTAAACGAAGTGTTCGTGCCCATCCTACAAAAACAGTTCCCGGAAATTATCGATTTTTACTTGCCGCCCGAAGGTTGCTCATATCGCATGGCGGTGATCAGCATGAAGAAACAATATGCCGGTCATGCTAAGCGGGTAATGCTGGGGACGTGGTCTTATTTGCGCCAGTTCATGTACACCAAATTTGTGATTGTGGTCGATGACGATATTGATGTGCGCAATTGGCAAGAAGTAATCTGGGCCATGACTACACGAATGGACCCGGCCAGAGACTTAACCATCCTGGAAAATACACCGATTGATTATTTAGATTTTGCCTCGCCGGTGTCCGGCTTGGGCTCTAAAGTTGGTTTCGATGCCACCAACAAATGGCCTGGCGAAACCAACCGCGAGTGGGGTAGAACAATTGTGATGTCTCCCGATGTGATCAAAAAAGTCGATGCAATGTGGGATAGCTTGTTTTAGCGCAATATTTAAAGATGGCCTTTGCCTACAAGAAACTTACCAAGGCCATCGGAGCAAACGATAAAAGGTGAAGAAACCAAGTATTAACTGACTGCTTACCAGCAATCTGCTGCGGTGATTCCGGTATCGGCACCTGTCACTCCTTTAACGCCTGTATTAGTTAACGTTAAAGAGCCGCATTTATCGTTAGATTGTGCACCCGTTCTAGCCGCGCTTAATGTGTAACTGCTGGCAGTGGCAGCGCTAATCGTTACCGTATAAAAGCTAGTGGTCTCAGTGGGAATGGTAAATATCCGGGGCGCTCCAGTGTCTGCTGGTGTGCCTGATGTGCCTGCAGCGCCCACATAGCTATTTGTTTCCGTATACCGCCGTTCCATCGCATTCGCTAAGCCCAGCAAAACTCCCTTTGCATCCGCTCGCCGAGATTTCATTACGCTATCTTGATAACTTGGATAAGCAACGCTGGCCAAGATACCAACAATTGCCACGGTTACCATCAATTCTATTAACGTAAAGCCTAGTTGGGTCTGTTTCATATCGTTTATTCCTTAATTCTTGAAAGCATTTAGATGCAATAGCCCTGACATCTACAAATTATTTTAATTGTCGCCATGATGCTCGTTTACCAGTGCCGCCACTAATCAAGGTAAGTTTAGCAATGCCACCGCTGGAACCTGACGCAAAGCCAAAGTTACTGATTATGCTTAGGCTGTCGTGTATATCTATTCCTAAATCCAATCCGGTTGCGACAAACATCGTGCCGCCTACATCGACCAGGTCATCAGTGTTTACTTTGCCATCGGCTGTTGTGCTCCCAGTGCCAAATATATCGAAAGTACTTGCAGCAGGGCGTTTACCTGTTAATGCTTCCAGTATCATCACTCGGCTTTTGCCGCCGCCTTCACAGGGGTCGGTACTTGGGATGAGTGTTGAAAATAAAATCAGATCTCTATACATCACCGGCGTACTAACAACGCGTTCGCCTTGGGCAATAGTTGGAGGCGTTGCAGGAGTGGCTGTATTTGGAATTTCCAAATTCATTGCCCAGCCTTTTTTAAGGTTGGTAGAACTACAGGTGATTAATGGCGTGTCATCATTGGACAAGGCCACCGTGGCGAGTGAGTAACAAACAGTTTTTCTTGAAGAGACTCGAATCAAGCCGGTTTTTATTGTACCAGCTGAATTTTTAGGCGTGCCTTCAAAGTTAATGGTTTGCTCCTGCAGCTTTGCACGATCGTTGATCGTTCCAGTATCGTCATCCCAAATACCATAAAACGATTGCACTTGTGGATTTGTTCCGACGATATTATCCGTTGATTCAAAATATTTGCCGGTGCCAAAATAAACCATCACACCACTAGCCTGACTAGCCCCAACTTTGCCAATACTAGGTTTGGCAGTAATGGGTTGAAGATTTCCACTTGCGCAGCTCGTTCCAGTAGTTGTGCAGGCTACAAACAAAGGTGATCCGCTATTAGCAACACTCCAACTGCCAGCAGTTGCTGAACTTACGTCGAACTCCCACAAATTACCTTTTAAATCGCCGGCATAAATCGTATCGACAATATTGTCGCCGTTTAAATCAGCGGCTACAGGAGATGAAAGGCCGTTGCCACCTGTTGCGAGCGTATCAATTTTTTGAATGACATCACCTGTTTCGGCATCAAGAACAAACAGCACTGCTGAGCCATTACTGCTGCCGTAACCATTGGCCACAATTACTGCCCATTTGTCATTGTGCATTCTGGCAATAACAGGTTGCGACAAGGTGTAACCCAAGTCAGCGCCGTAAGTAGTATCGTTACTGGTAAATTCCCATAATGTGCTGGCGGCACCAAATGCATCAGGGTTGGTTACATCTAATGCAAATACTGCTTTACCACCTGCACCGGTAACACCTGCCACCAATGTGTGCCATTCTGAACTGTAATAAACATCTCCAGCAGTAGCCGCACCATCAACAAAGTATTGATGGGAATAAGTGGGTGACGTCAACTTACTAAGCTCAGGGAACAATGCATTCGGCACATAGGCAAAAATTTCCGCGCCGCCAGTGGTGACAGAACCTGCGTTTTCTCTGGCATCAAAACCATGCAACATACCGTCATTGGCACCGACGTAGAGCATAGGCCGGCGGTTTTTGTATGTGGTTGAGGCTCTAAACGTTGTGTAACCACTACCCTCAACACCTGGCAAATCACTGTAGCCAAGGTCGGTAGTACCCACATAAATCGGATCAGAGTTGACGATGTCGCCCAGGTGGTTGGTTTTAATACTTGCCGTACTAAGCTCAGTCGGGTCAGTAATAAAAGAGCCATTGGCATCAAACAGCTTAATTCTATTTCTAAAAACGCCCCCTAAGCGTTTTTCATTGCTATTGTCACCTCGTAACCAATTAAGCCTATCCTGGCCTTTAGTATCGGTAATGCCGCCTAATTGGTTTAGATATGCTTGTTGAGTTGTTGTAATAGTTGGGGTAGTTGGGGTAGTTGGCGTATCCCATTTAAACTCAATGCCACGAGCGCCAGCTGTCGCACTAGGATCATAGGTATAAATCTTGCGACTCGCTGCTGCCGGTAATAATTCAGCGGCCTCCCAACTCGGAGTTGTGGTATTAACAACCCCGGTTGTTTCATTAACTGTTAAAGCTAATAATTGACCGCTCCAGTCTTTAGGGTCGAATCTAGCCTGATACAACAACGTGCCGGTATCCAGCCGAGTGGTATTTGCGGCCACTGCCGATGCAGAGCTAACGTTAGTAAGTAATTTGGCGAATGCTTTACTTAGTTGTTCAGGCAATTTGCCTGCATTAGTTACCAAAAAATAACCATCGGGAACGCCATTGTTATCGTCATCCCACTCGTTAGTATCAAGGATGCCGTCATTATCTTTATCTGTTACCCCCCATTTTGCCGCATACCAGAGGGGATCATGGGCAACAAATGCAGCCGAAGTATTTGCGCCAATCGAAAAATTGCGCGTAGTAGTTGTAGGTAGTTCCACACCAGTACTATTAGGTGTATCCAAATAATAATCCACATCACTTCCGGCTGCCGTGTCAGGATCTCTAATCTCTAAGTAAATACCATCCGTTGCAGTACCTGATATGACGTAGCCCATATGCTGAATACATCCCCCCGCAGCGTAATTCGAAGATGCTTTGATATCCAGCGTATTGTTATTTTTAGCGATAAGCTCATATTCCGCTATTGCATCCATGTCATGATCCGAACCGTATTCAGAATCTTCGAAGTTGATTCGGAATTTTGCGTAGGCTAGGCCGCCATTGACCCCTGAGTCGTTATTGGTCGTGTCGGTATTGGCTATGTTATCGACATAGAAATCTACAATAGTGTTGGTCGGTTGATAGCTACCTTTAGCAGCTGAGGGGCCACATCCTCCCACGGTTTTTGCAAAGGGTACTAATGTGACTGTTTTTCCATTCAATGGAAAAATGATACGCGGTAAAGGTGAAGCTAATGCTACGCTGAGAGTGTCGGGTTTTTGGTTTCCGTTAGCGGCATTAACATCATTTTTCTCGCCGAATAGAGCGATGCTGGAAGCATAATAGCCACCTTGTTGAGTTGGTTCTTCTGGTGAAAGTCCTCGTATATTGCCGAAGCTGGTGACGTTTTTGGCTGTTGGCGCACCATCATAAGTAGCGTCAGACTGGCCGATAAACAGCGAGGCCGATGAGCCATACTCGTTATTCCAAATGGTATCTGCAAGGCTTTCAACGCTTAAACCGGTAATGTCACCGGTAAAAGCTGGTGTCGCGGAGGGCAAAGTATAGCTATGTCGACCGGGTAATTGATCGGTGTCGAAATTAGGGTTTATATCGCTGATTACCAGTTGTGATGGCTTAGCGCACGAAAGATAGCCCCCACTTGTTGAGCGATACGGATCCAGCCATGTTGGCAGTGGTAAGCCAAGCGTATTATCATCATTACTGCTACTGGCAATTGAGTAGCTTGAAGTTGGTGCGGCTTTTCCTGCGAAATAGCGTAATCCTTCATACATCATTTCTCCCGTCGGGTTGCCCCACATCCGACAGCGTCCTTCGGCAAGAGGTCCACCCACCTCCGGTACACTACAACTTTGGTCGTAGGAATAGCTGCTGCCAAAGCCGATAATTTTTAAAGCATCAATGGTCTTAATAATGCCGTTAGTACTGGTAAATTGGCCTGTAGAAGCATTAATTTCATCTGTTAAAGAAGAAATATTTTTCCGCAGCACACCGCCAGATTCGTTTTTGGTATAAGAACCGGTTAGCAAACCAAATGCCATTACATCGGTTTCTCCATACTGCTGCAATATGCCGCCAGGTTTGTAAACAGTTGGACTGTTTGTTGGATACCCTTTGCATTCATTTTCCAATAGACCGGAAACACAGGCATCAACACGAACTACATAATCAGTTATAGAAGATGTTGGTACAGTTTTTTGCCAATATAGATAGTAACTGTCTCCGCCGCCCTTCTCCTGTTGCCGGAAGGTGATGGTGTGGTTTCCAACAGACAAATATTTACTTGCAGAGTGATTAGTTAGGGCCGTATTACTATTATTTCTTCCGTGATCTGCATACCAGCCAACAACAAGGCTGCCATCAATGCTGACTTCAACAGCATCATCGCCATCAACGGCAAAGGTATAACTCCCTGCTTGACCGGCTGGAATAACCAAATTGCCTTCAAATACCGTTAGATAGTTGTCTTGTGAACCTGCGGCGCTTGAATTTGGATTGCCGCTGCCATCAATTTTCGAAGCGCTAGTGCTGCCAAACTTGTTTGCATTGATTCCGTAAGTGCTAACAAGAGTATCGAACTGACTGTGGTTTGTAGGATAAGTGCCGTAACCTGTTGTGTTGTAAGTGGTTTGCGTTAAACCTGAAAAGTAAGTGTCCGGCACGATGCTCCAGGTGCCACTTGCTGTCACTGCACAGTTAGTGCGTGTATTATTTCCCGTTGCACACTGTACACCAGCAACTGGCCGTTCAATGGAAAGCCATTCCCAAACGCGAAAGGCCGTATCGTTAAGTACCCTAAGCAAAGGTAAGCCAGAATTGTTGTTACAACCAGGATCAGAATTGCCTGACGGACATAACAACGTCGTGTTAGCAAAAACATGCCGAGTTCCAGCAGAGGGCTGTGCGAGTGGCGTGTAGTTGTAAATGTAGTAGCCGTCTACCGCAAAACTGGTGTATTCCTTACCCCAACTATGGGCGTCTTGGGGAATATAAGAGCGTTCGAGTACGGTGGCAGTAGAGCTGTCGGTGCTGCGTTTACCGCCATATAACACGCGGCGAAGGGCATCCATGCGAGAAGTCGTTAAATAGTTAAGATAATCACCACTCCATGCATTGCTGCATTGCTTGTTGACGGTAATTCCTGTCGGGCTGAACTTACCAGAACTATAGCTATAACATTTATACGAATCGAAATAACCGAAATACTGAATGGCGGGTTTGTAGTGTATATCGAGTACACCATCGCCGTTAACATCAGAGGCATCGTTATAGGCTTCATAATAAAGCTTATGATCACGTTCCATCGTCAACATAACGATAGGCGGTACGCTAGTGGTAAGGAAAAGCGGCTGTTGAGCAATTGCCGCGATGCTGATATTTGCCGATAGTCCAAGCAATAAACTGAGCACCAGTCTGGGTAGAAAACCTGTTGGGTTTACATCATGTTTAGGCTTAAAGGTATTCATTGAATAATCTCCGATGAGATGGTTGCAATAGCCCAGAGTGGGTATGCACTTGCATTGTTTTCGACTGAAAGCTGAGTAATTGCAGTTAAGGCTGATCAGGCACATATATAGATTGCAAAATAACTACGGCATTGTCGGAACCGCCGGTCGCTCGGACGGTAATCTTGTAAGGTGTTGGTGGTGGCCCAGAACAAAGCTCAATTAGGCAGGCAGCCTTTAGTTTTTGGATGATGTATCGCGGCGTGGAGGCAGTTCCCAATGATGTCACGGTTGAGGTTGCCACCGGGTTTGAGGTCCAAAAACTGTCTTTTAAAACCTCAGTGGTGATTGTGTTGGGGTTAGGGTTGGCTGGGTCAATATCCAAATAGAATCCCCCTGTGCCAGAATTAACAAATATCGGTAATAAAGCAGGCGGATCCAGACTGGCCTCTGCAGATTTAAGGGCCGACTCGGCGGCCTGAAAAGCTAAATCCTTATCACGCATGTTACCGGCCATTTTTTCTTCCAACGATGTTGTTTGCATGGCGGTGGTGCTTATTAAGGTCAGCAATAACAACATCACCAAGCTAACTACAAGAACAGCGCCGGTTTGGCGTTTGGGTGTATTAAGCGGAATCAGATGTGTGTTCATAAGGCCCCTGTTATCGCAACCGGTTGCGCACGGCAATCGTGGTATTAAAAACCCGTCTAATTTTGTGGTCGGTAGGCGTGGTCGTTGTTCCGTTGTATGTGTAGGCAACAGCTTCTGAAGTTAAATTGTTATCAAGACTGGCGGCCAACAGACTGATTCGGATGCTAACGACATTGGCCATGTTGGTGACATTATTTGCTGTTACATAGTAATTGGCTGTGCCGTCCGCCGTCGCATCGGTATCTTCGCCATATAAAATCTGTATTTGTTCGATGCCTTCCACTAATTCCTCAGCATCACTTGAGCCAACTTTGCGATAAAGCGAGGGCTGACCGCTGGTGCCTGTTCTTACGTAATAACTGATTGTGTTGATTTGATAGACTTGCGCACCGACATAGGTTTTACCTAAATCGGTAGTTAAATTACAGGGTACGCAAGGCGAGGCATTAGCGGCGATGGCATGAGCAAGAGCGGTTCCGGTTATACCTGTCACTTGAAAGACTGAGGCAGCAGAGCAATCGGAAACTACTGCAACTTTGTAATTATTAGTGCCGTCAGATTTCAAAAAACCGGCGGTTTTTAAATCGGAGGTGGTCGTATCCAGCGTGAGATCTGAGGTAGCTGATGCATGCGTGGTCACATTAAAACTTTGATCATCGGCACGGCGAATGGTAATAACGTCGGAGCCGCCGAGCGGTGAGGGAATGGCGGCGTTTATGGTCGGCGTCCAAGCGCTTGTTGACGTTGATTCAAACCCTTGAATTGCAGTTTGGAAATCGTATAAGAAACTGGTGGGTGAATTGAGTGTATTTGGCGTTTTAGCTGGAGTGGTGGTGTTGGTTAGCGAGGCTCTACTGTTACAGCCGATAAATCCAGCCATGCGGATGTCGTTGGCTAAAAAATCCAGTGCAAAACGGCCGTTTTCCTGCAGGCGGGATAAGCCCTCCTGCATTCTGTAGGTTTGTTTGCTGTTTATAAAAATTTGCATCACGCCCCCCAACAAAAATGCACCGATCAGTAAGGCAATCATGATTTCTATCAGCGTCATGCCGGTTTGATGGGATGTGTTTTTCATAGCTGAAAGCTCGTTTGAAAATTGGGATTATTAGTAGCAACGCCATCGTGGTCGTCATCCCAGGTGATTGCAATGGTATATACCCCGGTGGTAACGGTTATGGTGCCAGTTCCATTGGGTAAGGCTGCAATAACCGCATCACTCCATTGTTTGAGATCGTTTTCAGCCATATCGGCCGGGGTACAACCGGTTGTATTTTTGCAATTTGTCTTTGCTGTGGCTGTGCTTATGGGAGAGATGGTTGTGTAGGTGGTTTTTCCAGCAACGTTAGCTCGCATTCTATCTGCCAAGTCGTAAGCCAATTCAGTGGCTTGGCTGCGGTTATAGGCGCTCTGGTTGTTTCTAAGACTGGTAGCTTGCATGCCGGCCAAACCAAGCAAGCCGACTGCTAGCACTAGCATGGCTATCAAGACTTCTATTAATGTGAATCCGTTATTATTTTTCATGGTCCAGTCAATTAAGGAGTGCAAGATGTAATGTTGGAAGCAGTGCTTGATGTGCTATCTGTGTTGGGGATCCCATCATTATTCGCATCTAAACCCATACGCACACGTCCGAGTGAATTAACAATGATAAGTCTGGATGTATTGGCTTCTGGTAACCCATTGCCATCGCTGTTGTCGCAAATTACAAAACTGCCGTTAGTATTACTTTGCCCAGAGGGTGTATAGCGAATGTAACCAGAAAAGTTATTGCTTTTTAGGGTATAAGATCCGGGAATTGCCGCATAAACTCTCAGCTCAATATCCGTTCCTGTATCAAGCACATTCTCTTTCGCTGTCGTTGACCGATCAATATCAACAAATACTTGCCAGCCATTTTCCCAATTAGTCCCTGTTTTTTTTACGACAACGTGTTGCCCACGCTTAATCGCTTCACTACGCGCCAAATTTAATGCCGTTACTAATTCGTTTGCATTGGTGGTCAAGCGGTTGCTGGTAATGGTGGAAGTAAAACTTGGGATAGCTATTCCTAACAGAATCGCCGCGATGGAGATGGTGACCATCAGTTCAATCAGGGTAAAGCCGTTGTGGTAATGCGACTGGATGTGCATGATGTTGTGAATTCCCGTTGGCGTTTTGTTGCAACGTTGGGCCATGTCGGTAATGGTCTGCTGTCAGTGTGATTGAAAGATTAGTATAGACACTGATGGGGGTTTGTGAAGTTGACCACAGATTGGTCGTTTATCATAGGCGACGGTTTTTGACTTGCGCGAAGGCTTGTGGATATTATCCATTCCACTGATATTGGAGATTAACGAGGAATATGTGCTGATAGCACAGGATACTCAGCGGGTTGAATGTTATCGTCGCAATAATCAGTGGGATTTTGAACTTTATCAAGCGGGCGATAATGTTGTGTTTGAATCTGTGGAGTTATTTTTGAATATAGCTGACGTCTATGAAGGTCTGAGTTTTGATAATCTCAATTGAGTTCGTTTTATAGGCGCTGAAAAGAGAGCCCTAAAAAAAGGCAATGCAACACATAGGTCGCATTGCCCCTATTACACATTGGAATAGGTAAAACCCCATGGGAGGGGAGGAAGGTAACGCTCGGTGTTCGCCGGGGGATTTAATTATGGCCCTGGCTGCTTTAAGGATATGGTTGAAAATAACTTTCCTAATTCAACTGTAGGGGCGATTTTAATCGTTCAGGGCGAATGAATTCGCCCCTACAACACGATCGTAAATGAGGAAGTTAATTTTGGCGAAATCCTAGGTGATTTATGCCCGCGGATCTTCACGGGTTGCTGCCGCCCATTCTGGTGAATAGCCATCCATAATCGATAAATCCGGTACATCCATTACTACTGCTTCGGTAGTAATCAGTGTTGTTACCACGCTTACTGCATTGCGTAGGGCCAAGCGCATGACTTTAACCGGGTCAATAATGCCGATGTCCAGAAAATTGCCATAACTATTGCGCTGGGTGTCGATCGTTAAATGATCGTCATCAGCTGTATCCAACTTGGCAATAACAGCTTTTGAATTTAACCCGGCATTGCGGGTTAAGCTTTGCAACGGCGCGACCAGTGCCAGCTTCATTATGGCTATGCCTTGTTGTTGCTCGGCATTTTCAGCGATTACAGCATCCAGAACTTTGATACTGCGATATAACGCAATGCCACCGCCAGGCAATACACCTTCTTCAAGCGCTGCTTTTGCTGACATGTAGGCATTTTCAATTCGTACCATGCGTTCTTTGATTTCAATATCGGTGGTGCCGCCAACGCTAAACATGCCGGTTTTGCCGGATAGCAAGGCAATACGTTCTTCAAGTTCGCCAAAATCATGTCTATTGCCGCTGGCTGAGCCTTGGCCGGGTTTTTTTGCCAGAATAAGGTCCGCTTGGGCGCGCAAATTATCGATGAGTTGTTGGGCCGCGTGTCGATCACCTTTGGCACCGATGATGGTGATGGTGCCTTCGGTAACTACAACTCTTTGTGCTTGGCCCAGCATGTCTAAAGTGACATGTTCAAGTTTCGGACTGCTGTAATCATCTAAGATGGCTTTACCTCCGGTCAGTAAAGCTAAATCTTTCAAGCGATCGATGCGCTTATCGCCAAAGCCTGGGGCTTTAACTGCCACGACTTTAAAAATACCGCGCACATGATTGAGTAATAGTCCGGACAGTGCTTTATCAATCACATTTTCAGCAATGATCAACAACGAACGGCCTTCTGCTTTTACTTCTTCCAAAATCGGCACTAAGTCCATCAAGTCACTAATGTCACGGTCATATAACAAGATATACGGGTTATCGAGCACCGCTTCTTGGCGCGCTTTATCAGTGACAAAATAGGGCGATAAATAGCCTTGTTCGTAATGAATACCTTCAACGATTTCAAGCTCATCATTGCGGCTATTACCCAATTGAAAGTTTAATTGACCTTCACTGCCAAGTTCAGCCAAGGCTTGAGCAAGCAAACGACCCACGCCAGGTTCATCTTTGGTGGCGACAGCAGAAATTTTTTCAATCCAGTCGGCAGTGACACCGGTAACGGCAGTGTCCAGTAAATGCTTTTCCACTAAGGTCAACGCTAAATCCAGGCCTTTTTTCAGCTGTAATGGATGAAAGCCGGCAACGACGCTCTTAACACTTTCTTGGGCAATCTTTTGCGCTAAGACGATGGCTGTTGTGGTGCCATCGCCCACCTGCCGGGACACGGCACCCGCAACATCGCGTAACATGCGCCCCCCCAAATCGGCAAGTCGATCATCAAAATTGATTGATCTGGCGACCGTCACGCCATCACGGGTAAATACCGGCAAAATGCCATCGGTACGGTGTTGAATCATCACGGCCGGACCGGCACTGCCCATGGTAACTATGGCGGCATTGGCTACTTTATCGATGCCTTGCATCATTCTTAAACGGGCTTCTGGGTTATAGATAATTTGTTTACTCATGCTTGTTATCAATGCCTCTATTAGAATTCAATTTCATGAAAGTGCGCCCCACCTCAGCCCGAGTGTGATGTAGGCGCTTGG
>Ga0208627_1000327_pt1 | contig 14910 bp, 11 predicted proteins | sample LakWasMet13_LOW5_2_FD_183861 | JGI IMG/M metagenome (GOLD analysis project Ga0208627, IMG submission 183861) | Freshwater sediment methanotrophic microbial communities from Lake Washington under simulated oxygen tension - Sediment Metagenome... | ecosystem: Environmental > Aquatic > Freshwater >... | reverse complement strand
CGCACGCCAGTTGAGGAGCTCCTTGCAGCAGGCTGCCGCCAACAACCCGGAAGCAAGCTACGAGGCGCTGAAGGTGTATCTGATGCTCTATGAACCCGAGCGCTTTGACGCGCGGCTGGTCAAGAGCTGGCTGCGCAACGACTGGGAACGCACGCTTTCGGCGCAGGCGGTGCAGGCGGGGGTGGTCGACAAACTCGGCGCGCACCTGGACCGACTCTTGGACGGCCGTGTCATCGTCTCGCCGATTCCGGTCGACGCGGCCTTGGTGGCGGAGGTTCGGCAACGGTTGGCGCAGATGTCGCCTGCGCAACGCGCCTACAGCCGAGTCAAGCAACTGCTGCTGAGCGGCCCCAACCTGCCGGCGGACTTCACGCTGGTGCGAGCCAGTGGACCCGAGGCGCCGCAAGTCTTCACACGGCAAAGTGGCCGGCCGCTGACGCAAGGCATATCGGGCCTCTTCACCTACGACGGCTACCACGGCGTGTTCAAGCATGAGTTGCCCAAGGTCACGGCGCTGTTGGCGCGCGAAGAGGGCTGGGTGCTGGGGCAGATTGACGGCAAGCGCAATGCGGCCAACGAAGTGCTCACCGGTCAATTGGCCAATGAGGTCAAGCGCTTGTTCCTGATGGAGTACGCGAAAGTCTGGGAAGACTTTCTGGCCGATGTGCGCTCCGTGAGCATGAAGTCGCTCGATCAAGCGGGCGAGCAGGCGCGGCTGTACTCTTCCGCCAATTCCAGCCTGGAGCAGTTCGTTCGGGCGGTGGCCAAGGAGACGACGCTGGCGCGGCGTGCCGGCGACGATGGCGGTGCGGGGATGAATTCCAGCAGCTGGCTGGGGGAGAAGCTCAACCGGATCCGCGAGGAGCAGGATCAACTGAGTCGACTGACCGGCAAACCAGTGAATGTGGGAGGCCTGCAATCGTCGGGGACGCTGGAGGCCGATATTGTCGACTTTCGCTTCCGCGAGTACCGGCGCTTGGCCGCGGGCTCTGGCTCCGGCCCGTCTCCCATCGCCGCGAGTCTGCAGATCATCAACGAGGCAGCGGCCGTGATCGCCGCCGCCAAGCAGCAAGTCGTGTTGGGAGGCAGCGCGCCGCCAACCTTGGCGACCACGCTGGAGAAGGTGCGCGCCGAAGCGAAGCGTCTGCCGCCTCCCTTGAACGTCATCTATGAAGACCTGGCCGCCACCGCATCAAACCATGTTGGGCGCAATGTGCGCACGGCTTTGGGTGGCAACCTGAATGCCACCATTGGCGACTATTGCCGGCGTGCGGTGCTCGGGCGCTACCCGTTCACCCGAAGCTCCAGCCGCGACGTCACCACTGATGACTTTGCCCGGCTGTTCTCGGTGGGCGGATCGATGGACGAGTTCTTCCGCGGCAACCTGCAGCCCTTGGTCGACATTTCCACCACGCCGTGGACCTTCAAGCATGGCGTGGATGGCGCCCCAGTGGGTGGCTCGGCCTCGTTGGCGGCCTTTCAACGCGCAGCGGCCATCCGCGATGTGTACTTTCGCGCCGGCGGCAAGGCGGCAAGCATACGGCTGGACATCAAGCCGATCGAGATGGATGCTTCCATCACGCAAATGGTTCTGGACGTGGATGGCGAGCTGCTGCGCTATCAACATGGGCCACAGATACCGAAATCCCTCTCCTGGCCCGGCTCCAGGGGCAGTGGCCAGGTGCGGCTGCAGATCACATCGGCCGGCGCGGGCACCACCGGCCTCGTGACCGAGGGGCCGTGGGCCCTGCATCGCCTTTTCGATCGCGCCCAGATACTGCCGGGCAATGCGCCCGAGCGCATGACCGTCGTCTTCAACGTCGACGGCCGGCGCATACGCCTGGAGGTGACCACCAGCAGCGTGTTGAATCCATTCCGCTTGAAAGCCATGGAGGAATTTGAGTGCCCGAATCAATTGTGAGCGCTGGCGCCCTCTCCAAGGCAAGCGTTGCCTGGTTTGGCAAGCTGCCGAGCCAGGGGGATTTCGTGGGACGGCGCATGCCGCATGCCACGCTCACCTGCTGGGACGACTGGATGCGTGCTGGCATGGAGAGCTTGCGCAACGAGGCCTCCACCAGTTGGGAACATCGCTTTGTGCAATCTCCCTTGTGGTTCTTCATGAGTCCGGCGGTGTTCATGGGACTGCCGGCAGTGGGCGTGCTGGCCCCCAGCGTGGACCGTGTCGGGCGCTATTACCCGATCTCGGTCATGGCCGTGGCTGACCAGGTGAACGCGGACTTCGCCAGTGATGCTGCGGTGAGCCGATTTCTGACCGGTGCGCGTGATGCGGTGGTCAATGCGCGTCGCCTGCCGCTGTCGGCGGATCAACTTGACGCCCAGTTGGCGCACCTGTGCTCGCCTTTTGCATCGCCCGCGCCGGCCCCCGGCGCGGCGCTGATTGATGCGCTGCTGGCCGATCTGCAGGGCGCTGAGATGGCGCCCATGGGCAGCACCGCCGAACTGCCGAACATGGACTGGCGCGTGATACAGCGCCAGGCGCCGCAGGCGACAGTCTGGTGGATCTCCCCCACACCGCTGTTTCCTCGTGATGAACTGATCCATCACGGCCCGCTTGGCCGACCGCTGTTTACCCGCCTTTTCAAGGGCCAATGCCGATGATGCGCGATGCGCCAACCCCGGACCTGACTCGCAAATATGCCATGACCTATCCCGCTGATTTTCTGCTTGAAACCACGCTCACCCCGCCGTGTGGGGAAGACCTGACCTACGACGCCGAGTTTCTGGCGATGGAGAGTGCCGCGCGCGGCAAGTCGGAGCAACAGTTCGGTGACACGGTGATCCCGGCCGAGCCGCCCGACTGGCGCGTGGTGGAGCGCCAGGCAGCCACGCTGATGGCGCGTACCAAGGATGTGCGCATCGCGGCGATCCTGTGCCGCGCCTGGACCAATGTTCGCGGTCTTGCGGGCACCGCACAGGGCTTGCAACTCGTGGCCGACTTGATGGAGCGTTACTGGGAGCATGTGCACCCGCTTCCGGAGGATGGGGTCGATCACTACATGCGCATGAACGCGGTGGCGGTGTTGGCGGATGTGACGGGCTTGGTCCGTGAACTGCGGGACACCGAGTTTCTGCGCGCCACCTTCGGCAGCGTCAGCGTCCGCGATGCCGAGGCGCTGGCGCGCGGACACGCTGGCGAGGCGAATGGCTCCGTGTCTCTCGATCAACTTCGGGTTGGCGTGGGCGAAGCCTTGTCGCGTGGCGACGAGACGGTGCGCGCGGTCACCTCCGCCAGCGATGCCCTGACGCAAATCCAGTCGCTGTGCGCCAGCAGACTGGCGCCCCATCAGTTGCCGGAGTTGGACCCACTGAAAGGCCTGTTGCAGACCTTGCGCGAGGTGTTGCCGAGGGTTGACGCCACAGGCTCGGCGCAAGCGAGCGAGTCAGGAGATCAGTCGGTTGGCGCAACGGGGCCGCAGCTCGTGGTACACGGGCAAGGCGTGCTGCGCAACCGCGAGGAAGCCATCGATCAGTTGCTGCGCATCGCGGAGTTCGTGGAACAGACCGAGCCGACCAATCCGGCGCCGCTGTTGATCCACCGGGCCGTCAAGTTGATGCGCATGGGTTTCATCGACATTCTTCGAGAGCTCGCGCCAGAAAGCTTGAGCCAAGTCGAGGTCGCCACCGGTATGCGCCAGTGATCCTGATCAGTGAGCAACAACTTGTAACAGACGCATGTTGCGACACCGAGATCATGGAGAATTGCGCGTTGAAAAATTGTCGGGAGAGAAAAGCATAGCAACGCCGACAAGTTTTTCCATGCGCGCGAGGGGATGCAGTGCCGTTCTCTCGCGTCTCTCAGCAAGCCAGTGCTTGCATAGGTAAGTAGTTGTGCCGAGTTGTTGCCCAGGGAAGCAGCGCTCGGCCTATCCCAGCCATCCATCGCCACGCGCAACGAAAGAGGAGAAGAATGAAGCCCATTTCCAAGACAGGCAAAAGCAGCCAGAAATTCATTGCGCGAAATCGCGCTCCCCGAGTACAGATCGAGTACGACGTCGAGCTCTACGGTTCAGAGAAGAAGGTTCAGATTCCCTTCGTGATGGGGGTGATGGCGGATCTTTCCGGCAAGCCAGTTGAAGCCCTGCCAGAGATCGGCGAGCGCAAGTTCATGGAGATCGATATTGACAACTTCGATGCGCGCATGAAGTCCATTGCGCCGCGAGTTGCCTTCAACGTGCCCAACACCCTGACGGGAGAGGGCTACCTCAACGTCGATCTGACGTTTGAAAGCATGGACGACTTCTCTCCCGCCGCTGTGGCACGCCGCATCGGCGCCCTCAATGCTTTGCTGGAGGCGCGCACGCAGTTGCACAACCTGTTGTCATACATGGACGGCAAGCAGGGCGCGGAGGAATTGATTCGGCAGTTCTTGCAGGACCCAGCCTTGTTGAAGTCCCTGGCTGCCAACCCCAATCCCAAGGTCGAGCCTGGCGCCGACGCGGTGGTTGGTGAAGTGGTCGACGCGGTTCAATGATTGGAGAGACAAGATGACGACGATGCAAACAGAGCAGGTCCGGGCCAGCCGGCCCATCGAGGGCAGCGAATTCTCCAGCCTGCTGCAGAAAGAGTTCAAACCCAAGACCGATCAGGCGCGCGAGGCGGTCGAGGCGGCGGTGCAGACACTGGCGCAGCAGGCGCTGAGTTCGTCGGCCACGATTTCCGGTGACGCCTATCAGACCGTGCAGGCAATCATCGCCCAGATCGACAAAAAGCTGTCCGAGCAGGTCAATCAGGTGATTCACCACGGCGAGTTCCAGCAGCTCGAAGGCGCCTGGCGTGGCCTGGACCATCTGGTCTCCAACACCGAGGTGGACGAGATGCTCAAGATACGGGTGATGAACATTTCCAAGAAGGAGCTGCATCGCAACATGCGCCGCTACAAGGGAATCGGATGGGATCAAAGCCCGATCTTCAAGAAGGTGTACGAAGAAGAGTACGGCCAATTTGGCGGAGAACCGTTCGGTTGCCTGGTCGGCGACTACCACTTCGACCACAGCCCGCCGGACGTGGAATTGCTGGGTGAGATTGCCAAGGTCTCCGCCGCCGCGCACTGTCCTTTCATCTCGGGCGCTTCGCCTGCGATCATGCAGATGGATTCCTGGCAGGAGCTGGCCAACCCGCGTGACTTGACCAAGATCTTCACCAACACCGAGTACGCGCCGTGGCGCAGCATGCGCGACTCCGACGATTCCAAGTACGTTGGCTTGGCGATGCCGCGCTTTCTGGCTCGTCTGCCCTATGGCGTCAAGACCAATCCGGTGGACGAATTCGATTTCGAGGAAGAGACCTCTGGTGGCGAGCATGGCAAGTACTGCTGGTCCAACTCGGCGTACGCCATGGCGGTGAACATCAACCGGTCGTTCAAGTACTACGGCTGGTGTACTTCGATTCGTGGCGTTGAATCGGGCGGCGCCGTGGAAAATCTGCCGGCGCACACCTTCCCCACCGATGATGGTGGTGTTGACATGAAGTGTCCGACAGAGATCGCCATCAGCGACCGTCGTGAGGCTGAACTGGCGAAGAACGGGTTCATGCCGCTGGTTCATCGCAAGAACACGGATGTCGCGGCCTTCATTGGCGCGCAGTCGCTGCACAAGGCTGCGGAATACTACGACCCTGACGCGACCGCCAATGCCAATCTCTCCGCGCGGCTACCGTATATGTTTGCATGCTGCCGTTTCGCGCACTACCTCAAGTGCATCGTGCGCGACAAGATCGGCTCGTTCCGTGAGCGTTCGGACATGGAGCGCTGGCTCAACGACTGGATTCTGACCTACGTGGATGGCGACCCCACCAATTCGTCGCAAGAAACCAAGGCGCGCAAGCCCTTGGCCGCGGCCGAGGTGCAGGTGGACGAAGTGGAAGGCAACCCCGGCTACTACACCTCCAAGTTCTTCTTGCGGCCGCACTACCAGTTGGAGGGCTTGACGGTTTCGCTGCGCCTAGTGTCGAAGTTGCCGTCGGTGAAAGAGGCCGGAAACTAAGTCTTGCGCGACAACGCGGGCATGCAGGCGCGCGGACCGGGCACGCCCGGTACCGCCGCGACCGATTGATACCACCAGGGAGCCACATGCTGAACGTCAATTCACTCGGACATGTCATCGATCCGAATGTGAAGCTGTCCATCAACGCGCACATCGAACGCGGCGCAATGTCCTCGGTGAGCGGGATCATCGTTCACCAGACCGGGGGCGCCACCGCGCAGTCGAGCCTGAGTAGTTACGCCAACCCCAAGGCAAACGGCGCACATTTTCTGATCGACAAGGACGGCACGATCTACCAGACGGCCTCCCTCACGCAACAGACCTGGCACGTGGGTTCGCTCAAGGCGCGTTGCGTGGCGGAGTTCCGCTGCACCAAGACGGACCGGGCGGCATTGAAGCGGTACAACCCAGCCGCCGAGCACAAGCGTGAGTCTGCCAAGACTGTGCCTGATCGCTATCCATCCAACCGGGACAGCATCGGCATTGAGCTGGTAGGCGGGCTGACGCCCGCGAAGGCCAATGAGCCCGCTGAAAAGCGTGTTTACGAAACCGTCACGGCTGAGCAGAACAAATCGTTGGCCTGGCTGATTCAGGGCCTGCGAGAGTTGTTCACCATCCCGCCGGCGGAAGTGTTTCGGCACCCCGTGGTATCTCGCAAGAACCCAACCGAGGCCGCCAGCGCGTCATGGTGAAGAACCAGCTGACTAGGTCTCTTGTGGCCGCATTGTTGATGTCGATCGCCACCTGCGGCCTGTTTGCATCGGAGTCTGGTCAGACCGTCGTGGTTGGAGATCAGCAGGTCGAAGTCGCGCCCCTGCACCTGCCCGGCATCAGCCGTCTTGCGATCGTGGAGAACGGGGCGACTGCACATGCGGCTCAGGAGGCCCAACCGCAGTGCGCCAAGTTTCGTCTTGGCGCCCGCGACGTGCGAGAGTACTTGCGCGTCGCTCAAGTAGTCAGTCAGCACGATTACCTGCATGCGCTGGACTGGTCGCCTTGCTTTGCCAGTGGGACGGTGTGGTTCGCCAACGGGCTCACCGGCGTTTGGGGCATCCAGCAGTTCCGGGCCGGCTCGCTCAAGCTCAGCGATGGCAGGGAATTGTTTCTGTTCTGCCCCCAGTGCCGGTCGCGCGCTTTTCCCGCTCCCTGACTCGGATCCAGTACCTTGACCTTGACCGTACATGTGCGCCTAGGCATTCGTCCAAGGGCCGGTGCCCTGGTGGGCCCTGTGTTGCGGCGTGCTCACAAGGAGCCGTCTTGAGGCGACTGGTCGGCACCGGGACGGACAAGGACCGCTTGCAGCCCGCGCTGCTGGATCGGCTGACCAACCACGAGCCGCACCAGCGCACCGAACGGGCGGATGAGGTGTACATCAATGAGGCGCGATTGCGCGCCGCCTTGCTGCGCGATTTGGGTTGGCTGCTCAACGCCAGCAACGCCAGCGCCCATTTCGATTTCGAGGGCCTGGCCGATGCGGAGCGGTCGGTCATCAACTACGGCATGCCGCCGCTGGCCGGTCAGCTGTTGTCGGAGCTGGATTGGAAGGACATCGAGTTCTGCATACGCCGCTGCATACTCGGTTTCGAGCCGCGGATTCTGGCCGACACCTTGCTGGTCTCGCTGTTGCCGTCCGCGGCCACTCTGAATCATCACAACACGCTGCAGTTTGAGATTCGCTGCCAGTTCTGGTCGATGCCATATCCCCTGGAGCTGCTTCTGCAGACCAGTCTCGATCTGGAAACCGGGCAAGTGGTTCTCAATGATCTGCGAAATTGACACAGGCGCCACGGCATGAACCCACGGCTCATCGAGTACTACAACCGTGAACTGATCTACCTGCGTGAACTGGGGGCGGAGTTTGCCGCCGCCTTTCCCAAGGTCGCTTCGCGCCTGGCTCTTCGCGAGACCGAAGTGGCCGACCCTTATGTCGAGCGGCTGCTGGAGGGGTTCTGCTTCCTGACCGCGCGCATCCAGCTGAAGATGGATGCGGAGTTCCCACGCTTGTCACAGCGCATTCTCGAGATGGTTTGCCCGCACTATCTGGCTCCCACGCCCGCCATGGTCGTGGTGCGCGTTGAGCCGAGTACCACCGAAGGCAGCCTGGATGAAGGGTATACCCTGCCCTCGGGCAGTATGTTGCGTGCCCGCAAGGTGGCGGATGAGCAGACACCCTGTGAGTTCCGTACAGGTGGCGACTTGCAGCTTTGGCCGATGGAGCTGACCAGTGCCCAACTCGGCGGGCCGCCGATGGATCTCCCCATGTCGCGGCTGCCATTGACTGCCGAGGCGGGCGGGCAACTGCGGCTTGAACTCGGTACGCTGGGCGGAATTCAGTTCGGCCAACTGGGGCTTGACCAACTGTCGCTCTACATCAATGCCAGCGAATCCATTGCCTCCCGCCTGCAGGAGCTGATTCACACCACGCTGGTGGGCGTGGTGGTCCATGACAAAGCCGATCCCACCAAGGTCTGGGGCTACCTGCCTGCCGAGTCGGTGCAGCCCGAGGGTTACGAGAAGGCCCAGGCGCTGTTGCCGTACTCGCACCGGGCATTTCAGGGGCACCGGCTTCTGCACGAGTACTTTGCCTTCCCGGCCCGCTTTCGCTTTCTGTCCATTCGCGGGCTTGGCGCCGCGCTGCGTCGGGCCGATCGCCAGGCGGTGTGCATCACGCTGCTGCTCAACAAGGCGGTTCCGCAGTTGGAGCCTTTGGTGGATGCCAACAAATTCCTGCTTCACTGCATTCCCGCAGTCAACCTGTTCGAGCGTGCCGCTGATCGCATTCATGTGTCGGCGAACGTGCATGAGTACCACATCGTGCCCGAGCGGACCCGCCCGCGCGACTTCGAGGTGTACAGCGTGCTGTCGGTCACGGGGCATCATGAGGGCCAGTTGGAAGATCGCGAGTTTGTACCCCTGTATTCCGCTGTGCATGGGATCAGGCCGCAGGATCAGGCCTACTTCGCGGTTCGACGTGAACCGCGACTCTTCTCCGATCACGCCATCCGCTTTGGCCCGCGCACGCAGTATCTGGGCAGCGAAGTATTCCTGTCGCTGGTGGACCAGCGCAATGCACCGTTCTCGGGTGACTTGAAACAGCTCTCCGTGCGGACCCTGTGTACCAACCGGGATCTGCCGCTGCTGATGACAATCAACAGTGCCGAAGGCGACCTCACCGCGCAGGAGTCGGCGCCTATCCAAAAGATCTGCGTGGTGGCGGGACCGAGTCGGCCCGAGGCGAGCATCGCCGATGGCGAGATCACCTGGCGGCTGATTTCGCATCTGTCCTTGAATTACTTGGCAATGACCGATCTCTCTGCCGAGGAGGGGGCGGCGACCTTGCGCGAGCTGCTGAGCCTCTATCTGGATCTGGGCGACCACAGCCTGGCCGGGCAGATTGCCGGCATCAAGGAGATCGGTATCGAGCCCATCGTTCGACGACTGAGCGAGCACGCGCAGCTGGTCTATGGCCGGGGCGTGGGCGTGCGAATCACGGTGGACGAATCGTCCTACGCGGGCATCAGTCCGTGGCCGCTGATGGCGGTGCTGGAACGCTTCTTTTCTCGCCACGTGGGCGTCAACAGTTTCACGGAATTGGCCTTGACTTCGCGCCAGCGCGGTGAGCTGGCGCAGTGGCGGATTCGACCTGGAAGCCGACCCAACACATGAAGCACTCCCCGATGACGGCGCTGGCGCAGGCTGATCTGGCGTTGGAAGAGCCATTGCAAGAGGATTCCTTTTGGCAGCGTCTGCGCAGCCGACCCCGTGAATTCGACCTCTTCTTTGCATTGCGCGTGCTGCAGGCGCGTTATCCCGCCACGCCGCGCCTTGGCATGGCGGCGCGGCCGCAAGCGGAGCCGATCCGGCTTGGACAAGACCCGTCCTTGGCATTTGCGCCGACCACCATTGCCGAGATGCTGCCTGCGGTGGCGGGTCAGCCGGAACGCCTGATGGTGTGGAACTTCGGTCTGTACGGACCGAACGGGCCCATGCCCACGCACATCACCGAATACGTGCGCGAACGTCTGCGCCAGCACGACGATCCGACCTTGGCAAGGTTCTCCGACATCTTTCATCATCGGCTGCTGCTGCTGTTCTTTCGTGCCTGGTCCGACGCCCAGCCCTGTGTATCCTTGGACCGAACGGGGGAAGACCCGTTTGGACGGTACCTCGGCGCACTGGTGGGAACCGGGCAGCCCAGCATGCGGGAACGCGATGCGGTGCCTGACCACGCCAAGCTGCATTTGGCCGGACATTTGAGTCGATGGACGCGCAATCCTGAGGGTTTGCAGGCGGCGATTGCCCAGTACTTCCGGGTTCCCGTTCAGTTGCAGGAGTATTGCCTGCACTACTTGAACCTCGAACCCTGCCAGCAAACTCGGTTGGTGGCGGGTTGCTGCAATTCACAACTCGGGGTTGACGCCGTGGTCGGCGAGCGCGTGCCCGATGTGCAAAGCAAGTTCCGCCTGTTCATTGGACCGCTGAGTCGCGAACAATACGAGCAGTTTCTGCCGCAGGGCGCGTGCTTCAAGGCGCTGGTGGACTGGGTGCGCAACTACCTGGGAATCGAGTTTGCCTGGGACTACACCCTGGTACTTGCCAGGCAGGCGGTGCCCGCCGCCCAACTTGGCAGCGCCGGTCAATTGGGCTGGACGACCTGGATGTCGGAGTCCGCGCCCGAGCAGGATCCCAGCGATTTGTGCATTGATGCCGAGCTTTGGCTGCGTCAGCGTGGTCACGCGATTCGCGGCGTGCCGGTTCCCAATTGATGGAGTTCCAAGCCATGCAGCAGACTTCACTCCATGCTTCGATGCAAGCGCGCGCGCCAGCGGCTTCGCCGCAAGACCCTTGCCCAGGCGGCACCTTGGCACGTGCACGGCGCTTGCAGTGCCGGCGCTGGGTCCTTGGTTTGAGTGCGCTGGTGCTCGCGGTTGGCGCACACGCCATCGAATGGGGCCAGCTTGGCAAGGCGCGCGAGTCGATTGGTACCGCGCAGGAGGCGGTTTCCACCAGCAAGGAAGCCCTGTCCACCGCCAAGGAAGTCTTGTCCACCAGTGGGCAAGCGGTGGATGACGCGCGTCAGCGGTTGGGTCCGGGCGGCTTGGCACCCAAGGCGCCGAATGGACCGCTGGTTGCGGCGCGTGACGAGGGGGGAACCAGCCGCTTGGTCGCGGTGTTGGCCGAGCCCCTTGCCGCCGGGCTGCGCAATGGCCAAGTGGCGGTCAGCCTGCGTGACCAAGGTTTGTATTTGGTGCAGCGGCAATCCACCTTCTCCGCACCGGCGCAGTCCCAGTGGTTTGCCGCGCCGCAAGGCGGGAGTGCGGCGGTGGCGCTCAATCTGATGGCGGAGCCGGCTGGGTCCTTGTTCGACTTCAGCTCCGGGCGTGCTCGCTTGGCGCAACGGGGTGTGAAGATCTTCACGCTGTCGGTACACGCCAGACTGCCCAGGCGCAGCGATCGGCGAGCGCTTGACGCCATCGAGCAGCACGCGATGCTGCACGCGAGCTCGGTGCAGCTGGAGTGGCCGCGCCAAGCGACGGAGATTCTGGAGCCGACCGGTGGCCAGTTGCTGGTGTGGGCCAGTGATAACGGTGTGCGGTTTCCCTCCGGGTTTGGTGCCGATGGCAGGCTGTTCACACCGGACGACCCGATGACCAGCCTGTCCCGCGGGTACACCGTCGTGACCTTGGACAAGCGAGGCTTCAGTTTCGATCGAAGCCGCGAAGTGGCGGTGGCGTTTCATCCGGTGCTCCCGCAGGCTGAACTGGATTTGTCGCGCCTTGGTTATGTGGACGCATTTCGAGCCTTCACGAGTCTGATGGGCGAGCGCTATCCCTATTCGAATGCGCGACCCATCGACTGGACCCAACTTCAAGCCGACATGCGGGAGCGCATTCAATCGGCCGCACAAAGACAAGATGCGCAAGCCTATGTGCGGGTATTCAGAGAAATTGGTCAGCGCTTGCACGATGGACAGTTTCGGATCCACACGGACGCACCAGGCGCGCGCCAAGTTGATACGAGTTTGCTCGACTTTGGACTGAGCAGCCAGTCGCAGCGGCGCGGCGACGCCAGCGTTCCGATGCCCCGTGCGTGGCTGCTCGACGACGGACGTGGCATGGTCAGCGATGTGGCCCATCCGTCGCCAGCCGCCAAAGCCGGTTTGCAGGCCGGGGCGGAGATCATTGACATCGCGGGCGAACCCTTGCGCCACTATTTGGAACGCAAGGCCGCGCTGTCGCATTGCGGTGCGGACTCCGCCTGCGCTCTGGATGCGCTGGCCTTGGGCGCCGTCGGCGAGGACAGTGTGTCGGTCAAGGTCAAGCAGAGCGGTGTGGAGCAAGTCCTGCAACTGCGCCGGACCCTTTCCGAGCCCGTGCCCCAGGTCATGGCGGCTGCCGGGCAGGGGCAAGCGGCGTTCCTACTGCGTAGTGTTGGCGGCAAGATGTACGGGTACATCGTGCTCAATTCCTTCGAAGACGACCAATCCAGCCTGGAGCTGTGGCAGCGCACCCTGGCCAGCGTCAATCGGGCTGGCTTGCCGGGCCTGATCCTCGACCTGCGTGGCAACCGTGGGGATGCGCTGGACCTAGCCGCGCATTTTCTGGCCTCGTTTTTTTCCGAGGAAAAGCCCTTGCTGGCCCCCGCCGACACACAGCGCCAGTTCGACCCGGTTTCCAAAGTTTGGCGCACCCGTGGCGGTTTGGGTCTGCCGCCGAAACTGCCGCTCTTCGCCAGCGGTGAGGCCTACTACGGCGGCAAGCTGATTTTGCTGTTGGGACGCGATTGCGGCGGGGCGTGCGAGTTGTTCGGTGCATGGCTGCAGCGCGCCGAACGCGCGCAGATTGTTGCCGCGGACCCGACCGCTGGCGGTGCCGTTGGTTTTGCCATGCGTGTGAGTTTGCCGGGTGGCGTGGTCGCGCGGGTGCCGATCGTGGCGGAGATCGGGCAGCACGGTCGCAGCTATGTGGACGGCCACGGTGTCAAGCCGGATTGGCGTGTTCGCGTGGACCGCGATTTCGTGCAAGAGGTGATGCAAGGCGGCGACCCGATCCTGGATGCGGCGGTGCGCCGGCTGGATCAGGTGGGGTTGCCGCGACTGTAGGTGATGCAAGGGAAGAGATCTGCGATGAGTGTGCGATCGATGGCTCGAACCGTGCCGGTTACGGTGACGGCAGCGTTTCTTGTGCTTGGCTGTTGCGCCGTCGTGCCGCCGCAGGGTGCCGTGGCGACGTCCGAGCCGCCGCCGCCGGCGAGTCTCGGCAACGTCACCGCGCCAGATGCCCATCTGGCGGCATTCAGTGCACAACTGGTCTGCACCGAGGGCGCGCGGGCCCAGAAGTCGCGGGCCGGCGGAAGACTGGTGGCCGTGTATGACCGAAACACCGGTCTATTTCGTTGGAAGCTCTCGTTTTCTGGCCTCAAAGGCGTGCCCAAGGCGGGCTACTTTCATGGTCCGGTTGAAGCCGGGGAGGGTGCCGCCGCGCTGTTGCCTTTCGAGGGCGTGCTCAAGAGTCCCATGGAAGGCCGGGCCAATTTGACTCCGGCGCAAGCAGCCAATCTGTTGTCGGGAAAGTGGTACGCCAGCATCCGGACCTCGACCTATCCGCGTGGTGGGCTGCGTGGGCAGTTGGTGCTGCGTGAATAGGCCTGTCGTTGCGTGCCCCGGGCTTATATGCCGCGCAGGCGATCCGCCTGGAAGCGGGCTCTGAAGCCGCTGAACAAGCCAGCGTCCAGCGCCTGCCGAATTTCGCGCATCAGGTTGAGGTAGTAATGCAGGTTGTGGATGCTGGCCAGCATGGGGCCAAGCATCTCGCCGCAGCGGTCCAGGTGGTGCAGATAGGCGCGGCTGAAGCCTTCGCGCCCGCCATGCGCCCAGCTCACGCCGGATGCGCCGGCGCAGGCGTAGCAGGTGCAGGTTTCATCGAGCGCTCGCTCGTCGGTCTTGTGGCGGGCGTTGCGGATCTTCAGGTCGCCATAGCGTGAGAACAGCGTGCCGTTGCGCGCGTTGCGCGTGGGCATGACGCAGTCGAACATGTCCACCCCCTGCGCCACACCTTCCACCAGGTCTTCCGGTGTGCCCACGCCCATCAGGTAGCGCGGCTTGTGCGCGGGCAGGCGGTGCGGCGTGTGCGCCATGATGCGCTGCATTTCTTCCTTGGGCTCACCCACGCTGACGCCGCCGATGGCGTAGCCGGGGAAATCCATGGCCACCAGTTGGTCCAGCGACTCCTGGCGCAGGTGCTCGAACATGCCGCCCTGCACGATGCCAAACAGCGCGTTGGGGTTGGCCAGGCGCGCGAACTCGGTGGCGCAGCGCCGGGCCCAGCGCAGGCTCAGCTCCATCGATTGGCGTGCTTCGCGTTCGGTGGTCAGGTGGCCCTTGGTCTGGTAGGGGGTGCACTCGTCGAACTGCATCACGATGTCGGAGTTCAGCGTGGTCTGGATCTGCATCGAGATCTCGGGCGTCAGGAACAGCTTGTCGCCATTGACCGGGCTGGAGAACTTGACACCTTCCTCGCTGATCTTGCGCATTTCGCCCAGCGACCAGACTTGAAAGCCGCCGGAGTCGGTGAGGATCGGCTTGTTCCATTTCTCGAACTGGTGCAGGCCGCCAAATTGCGCCAACACGTCCAGCCCGGGGCGCATCCACAGGTGGAAGGTGTTACCCAGGATGATCTGCGCGCCCATTTCGTCGAGCGAACGTGGTGTGACACCCTTGACCGTGCCGTAGGTGCCCACCGGCATGAAGATGGGGGTCTGCACCACGCCGTGGTTGAGTGTCAGGCGGCCACGGCGGGCGTGGCTGGTGGGGTCGGTGGTGAGCAGTTCAAATTGCAGCATGGTCGTTGTGCTTGCGGGTGAGCAGCATGGCATCGCCATAGCTGAAAAATCGGTATTGTTGCGCGAT
>Ga0208627_1000325_pt1 | contig 14918 bp, 8 predicted proteins | sample LakWasMet13_LOW5_2_FD_183861 | JGI IMG/M metagenome (GOLD analysis project Ga0208627, IMG submission 183861) | Freshwater sediment methanotrophic microbial communities from Lake Washington under simulated oxygen tension - Sediment Metagenome... | ecosystem: Environmental > Aquatic > Freshwater >... | reverse complement strand
CGCCCGACGCGCGCCGATCTCGCGCATCCACTCCGCCCGATCCAGCTCGCGCTTGCTCATCGTCAGGAACCCCGTCGTCATGCGCGGCCCGGTACCCCGGACCCGACATTTTCACTTGGGGCCCACAGCGCGTACTTCGTTCAATGGATGTTCTGTCGCCTGTAGCTGATCCATGCCAGCGAGGGTGCCGCGTTGGAGCACCTATCCCCACAGCTCGGCATTCGAGGGGTGTGACGACTGTGAAGTAGGTAGAGGGCTTTCCGTTCTTTGTTGTGACAACAACGAAGAAGCTTGTTGTCAAGGGCATCGAGGGCATCGCTCGGGCGGTGACAAAACGGCCGGGGGGCCGTCGGATCGCGTTGGAACGCTTGCGTTTGTCCAAGATTTGGGTTTCGTTCGTTCGGCTGCGCTCGACGCGTCGCAGCCGGGAAAAGAATGAACACTTCGACGAACGCACCCCATTCGACATCGATTGCTGACAACGAAGAGACGACTGGCCATCACGGCGGGGCCGAGCCGATCGCGATCGTGGGCATTGGCTGTCGGCTGCCGGGGGGCGTGCGGTCGGCCGAAGACCTCTGGGCGCTGCTCATCGAAGGGCGCGACGCCATCGCGCCGGTGCCCGCCGACCGATGGGACTACGAAGCCTACCTCGACGCCGACATCCAGAAGCGCGGGCGCATCTGCTCGTCGCGCGGCGGGTTCATCGACGCCATCGACCGCTTCGACGCGGGCTTCTTCGGCATCTCGCCCAAGGAGGCGCGGCACATGGACCCGCAGCAGCGGATTCTCCTCGAGGTGTCGTGTGAGGCGCTCGAAGACGCGGGCCTGCGCCTCGCCGACCTCTCGGGGTCGCGCACGGGCGTGTTCGTCGGGCTGTGCAGCCAGGACTACGCGACGATCCTGCAGTCGGCGCACGAGCGGCTCAACATCGGCCCGCACTCGAACACGGGCTCGGCGATCAGCATCGCGTCGAACCGCATCTCGTATTGCCTCAACCTCAAGGGCCCCAGCCTCACCCTCGACACGGCGTGCTCGTCGACGCTGGTCGCGTTGCACCTCGCCTGCCGCAGCCTGCGCGCGGGCGAGTCGACGCTGGCCCTGGTCGGCGGCGGCAACCTGATGCTGAAGCCCGAGCTCCACATGGGGTTCAGCGCGGGCGGGTTTCTCTCGCCCGACGGGCACTGCAAGTCCTTCGATGCGAGCGCCAACGGGTACGTGCGCAGCGAGGGCATGGCCGTCGTCGCGCTGAAGCCGCTCGCGCGCGCCCTCGCCGACGGCGACCGCATCCACGGGGTGATTCGCGGCACCGCCGTCAACCAGGACGGGCGCAGCCCCAGCATGACGGTTCCGGACGCCGAGGCGCAGGTCGCGATGCTGCGCGCGGCCTTCGCCGATGCGGGCGTCGAGCCCCGGCGCGTGAGCTACATGGAGGCCCACGGCACGGGCACGCCGACGGGCGACCCCATCGAGGCGGGCTCCATCGGGCGGGTGGTGGGCGACGGGCGCGCCGCGGGCGACGCGTGCTGGATGGGCTCGGTGAAGTCGAACATCGGGCACCTCGAGGCCGGCGCCGGGCTCGCCGGGCTCATCAAGCTGGCGCTCGTGCTGAAGCACCGGATGGTGCCGCCGAACCTGCATTTTACGCGCGGCAACCCGGACATTCCCTTCGAGGCGCTGCGGCTGCGCGTGCCGATGCAGGTCGAGCCGCTCGCGGGCGAAGGCCCCCTCTTCGGTGGCGTGAACGCCTTCGGCTTCGGCGGAACCAACGCCCACGCGGTGCTCGAATCGCCGCCGTCCGTCACTCACGCGGCGCCGTCTCCGTCGGTGGGTCCGCAGGTGTTCACGCTCTCGGCCCGCAGCCACGACGCGCTCGTGGCCCTGGCCGACCGGTGCGCGGCGTACCTCGGCGCCACCGACGCGCCGCTCGTCGACGTGTGCTTCACCGCGGGCGCGCGGCGGGGCGGGCACGGGCATCGGCTCGCGGCGGTGGCCCGCGACACGAAAGAGCTCGGCGCGTCGCTCGCGGCCTTCGTGCGCGGCGAGCCCGGGGTGATCGAGAACCGCGCGACGCCAGAGCCCGCGGTGGCGTTCGTCTACTCGGGGATGGGCACGCAGTGGTGGGCGATGGGGCGGCAGCTCCTGGCCACGGAGCCGGTGTTTCGCGACGGCGTCGCGCAGGTCGACGCGCTCATCGCGGGCCTCGGCGGGCTCGACGCGCGGTACGGCTCGCTGCTCGACGAACTCTCGGCCACCGAGGCGAGCTCGCGCATCAACGACACGACGGTCGCGCAGCCGGCGATCTTCGCCGTGCAGGTGGGCCTCACGCTGCTCTGGCGCTCGCTCGGGGTGCGCCCCGCGGCGGTAGTGGGGCACAGCATCGGCGAGGTGGCCGCGGCCTGGGCCGCCGGGGTGCTCGACCTCGAAGCGGCCACGCGACTCGTCGTCGCGCGGAGCCGCGCGCTCGCGACGGCCGCGGGGCAGGGGGCGATGCTCGCGGTGGGGCTGTCCGAGGCCGAGGGGCGCCGCGCCATCCGACCGTGGGAGGGAACGCTCGACCTCGCGGCCGTCAATGGTCCGCGCATGCTCACGCTCTCGGGCGCCGAGGCGTCGATTCGCGCGATCGCCGCCGAGCTCGCGGCGAAGGACGTCTTCCACCGCGCGCTCGTCGTCGAGGTGCCCTTTCACAGCTACCTGATGGAGCCGATGCGCGAGGGCTTTCTCGCCGCCCTCGGCGCGCTGCGCCCGCGCGCAGGCGAGGTGCCGTTCTACTCGACGGTGCTCGGCGCCCGCGTCGATGGGCGCGCGCTCGACCCGGCGTACTGGTTTCGCAACATGCGCGATCCGGTGGCGTTCTACCCCGCGGTGCGCGCGCTCGCGGCCGACGGGTTCGCGACCTTCGTCGAGGTCGGGGCCCACCCGGTGCTGTCGTCGAACGTGCTCGAGACGCTCGCCGAACAGCAGCGGCCGGGCGTCGCGCTGCACTCGCTCAAGCGCAAGGTCGACGAGCAGGTCTCGATTCGCACCACGCTCGCCACGCTCTGCACGCTCGGCTGCGAGCCCGACTGGGCGCGCGTCTCGCCGGGGCGCTTCGTCGACCTGCCGCGCTACCCGTGGCAGCAGGAGGCGTACTGGCTCGAGTCCGCGGAGTCGCGCGAGCAGCGCATCGGCCGCCGCGCGCACCCGCACCTCGGTCGCGTGACGCGCCCCGCGAACGACCCGCACGGCGCGATCTGGGAGCTCGTGCTCGACAAGCGCGCCGAGCCGTACATCGAGCACCATCGGGTGCAGGGGCCGCTCGTGCTGCCGGGCGTCGCGCACGTCGAGTGCGCCCTCGCCGCGGCGCGCGCGACGTACGGTGACGACTTCGGGTTTCTTGAGGACGTGCGGCTGCACGCGGCGGTGTTTCTCCCGGAGGAGGGCGAGACGCCGCGCTTCACCCTCGAGATCACCTCCGACGAGGGGCTCTACGCCATCGTGTCGCGGCCCCGCGGGTCGAGCGCCGACCACCCCGCGACGGTCTACTCGAGCGGGCGCATGAACCGCCTCGATCGCTTCGTCTCGAAGCCGACGCCCACGCTCGCCGCGCTGCGCGAGGCGCTCACCGAGCCGGTCGCGATCAAAGGGTTCTACGAAGAGGCCTTCGCGTGCGGGCTGCAGCTCGGGCCGGGCTTCCAGCGCATCCAGCGGGCGTGGCGTTCGACCGCGCGCGACCGCTCGATCGCCGAGATCGTCATCGCCGACGAGCTGCGCTCGGGCGCCGATCGCTTCGGGGTGCACCCGACGCTGCTCGACAGCGCGATCCAGCTCTCGGTGGCCACCGTCTACGAAGACGGCCGCGGCCAGGAGCTGCTCGGCGTCTACATCCCCACCGGCTTCGAGCGCGTTCGCCTGCACCGCTCGCCCGCGACGGGCCGCTGCTGGTGCCACACGGTCGTGCGCGAGCACACGCCGTCGCGCGTGGTCGCCGACTTCTGGCTCTTCGACGAGGAGGGCGCGCTCGTCGCCGAGCTCCAGGGCATGCAGGGCCAGTACATCGAGGGCACGCGCCTCGCCGGGTCGAACGGGCCCGAGCGCCTGCTCTACGAGATGCGCTGGGTGGCCGAAGACGCGCCGATGCCCGCGCCGCCCTCCGGCCGCTGGGTCGTGCTCGGCGACGAGGCGGGCACCGGGGCGAGGCTCGCGCGACAGCTCCGCGCGCTCGGCGCCGCCTGCGAGCTGGCCGCCGAGGTGCGCGACCCGACCGACCTCGCGGGCGTGGTGTACCTCCGCGCGCTCGACGCGCCCGCCGTCGCGGCCGACCCCGCCGACGCCGTGGCCGACACGCTCATGCCCGTCGTCGCGCTCGCAGGCGCCCTCGACCGCGCGGGCGTCGCGCCGCCGCGGCGCGTGTGGCTCGTCACGACCGGCGCGCAGTCGGTCGACGAGGCCGAGCCCGTCGCGGCGATGCAGGGCGCGCTCTGGGGCTTCGGGCGCACGATGGCCAACGAGTACCCGCGCATCCCGGTGACGCTCGCCGACCTCAGCCCGCGGCCCGACGACGACGAGCTCGCGGCCTTCGCGCGCCTGCTGCTCACGCCCTCCGAGGCCGCCGAGATCGCCCTGCGCGGCCGCGCGCGGTACGTGCGTCGCCTCGAGCGGCGCGCGACCTCCGAGGTGGTTCGCCGACGTGCGGTCGAGCGCCTCTCGTACCGCGTGACGCCGCCGCGCACGGGGCTCCTCGACCAGCTCGCGCTCGTCGAGGCGCCGCGGGTCGCGCCGGGTGACGGCGAGGTCGAGGTCGAGGTCGAGGCCGCTGGGCTCAACTTCCGCGACGTGATGGTGTCGACGAACCTGCTGCCCCCCGAGGCGATCGCGGGCGGGCTCTTCGGGCCCGCGCTCGGGCTCGAGTACGCCGGGCGCGTGACGCGGGTGGGCGCCGGGGTCGTGGGCCTCGCGCCGGGCGACGAGGTGATGGGCCTCGCGCCCGCGTCGCTCTCGCGGCACGCCATCGGTCCGGCGCGCTACGCGTTTCGCAAGCCCACGCGCTTCACCTTCGCCGACGCCGCGACGCCGCTCATCGTGTACCTCACCGCGCACTACGCGCTGCACTGGCTCGCGCGCCTCGAGGCGGGCGAGCGGGTGCTCGTGCACGCGGGCGCAGGCGGCGTGGGCCTCGCGGCGCTGCGGCTCGCGCAGCTCGCGGGCGCCGAGGTGCACGCCACCGCCGGCAGCCCGGAGAAGGTCGCGTACCTGCGCGGGCTCGGGGTGCAGCACGTGTACAGCTCGCGCACGCTCGACTTCGCCGATCGGGTGCGCGAGGCCACCGGGGGCCGCGGCGTCGACGTGGTGCTGAACTCCCTCTCGGGCAGCGCGATCACGCAGAGCCTGAAGGCCCTCGCGCCCTTCGGCCGCTTCGTCGAGATCGGCAAGACGGACATCTATCGCAACGCGCGCATCGCGCTGAAGCGCTTCGGCAACAACCTGTCGTACTTCGCGGCCGACATCGACCGGCTGCTGCTGTTGAAGCCCGAGCTCTCGGCCCGCCTGCTGCGCGAGGTGGTCGACCTGCTCGACGCGGGAGCGGCGCCGCCGCTGCCGCACCGGGACTTTCCCGTCGCCGACGTGACGGCGGCGTTTCAGCACCTCGCGGGCGCGAAGAACATCGGCAAGGTCGTCGTCACGATGGGCGCGACCGAGCTCGCCCTCGCGCCGCCCGACACCCTCCGCCTGCGCGAAGACGGAACCTATCTCGTCACGGGCGGGCACGGCGGCTTCGGCCTCGAGGTCGCGCGCTGGCTCGCGGCGCACGGCGCCGGCGCGGTGGCCCTCCTCAGCCGCAGCGGGCCGCGCACCGACGACGACCGCCGCGCCGTCGACGAGCTCGCCCGCTCGGGCACGCGCGTCCTCGACCTGCGCGCCGACGTCACCGACGCGGCCGCCGTGGCGCGCGCGCTCGACGAGCTCGCGCGCAGCGGGGCGCCGCTGCGGGGCATCGTGCACGCCGCGATGGTGCTCGACGACACCACCTTCGCCGAGCTCACGCGCGAGCGCCTCGCCCGCGTGCTGGCCCCGAAGGTCGCGGGCGCGCTGCACCTGCACGCGGCCTCGCGCGAGGCGCCGCTCGACTTCGTGGTGCTGCTCTCCTCGATCGCGGCGGCGTTCGGCAGCCCGGGTCAGGGCAACTACGCGGCGGCCAACGCCTTCCTCGACACGTTCGCGCACGCGCTCCGCGCGGAGGGCGTGCCCGCGACGGCGGTCGCGTACGGCCCGCTCGCGGGCGCCGGCATCCTCACGCGCAACGACAAGGCCCGGCGGATGCTCGAGGCCCAGGGGCTCCCGCCCATCGCGCTGTCGGCGGCGTTGCAGGCGCTCGAGCGCGCCGTGCTCGACGGCCCGGCGCACGTCGTCGCGGTCGAGGCCGACTGGCCGAAGGTGCAGGCGTCGTTTCCGGGGGCGCAGCGCTTCGCCCACCTCGCGGGCGCGGTCGCGGGCGCGGCCGACGCGGGCAAGCAGCGCCTGCTCCACGCCCTGCGCAGCACGGCGGGCGCCGAGCGCTCGGCGGCCCTGTGCGACGCCGTCGCGGGCGCCGTCGCGCGCGTGCTCGGCCTCGCGGTCGACCGCCTCGATCGCCGCCAGCCGCTCACGAGCCTCGGCCTCGACTCGCTGATGGCCAACCAGCTCCGGAGCTGGGTGCAGGTGCAGCTCGGGGGCGACTACTCGCTCATGAAGATCATGAAGGGCCCCACGGTCGTCGAGCTCGCGCGCGACCTCGAGTCCCTCGTCGCCGAGGGCGCCTCGCCCGCGCCGACCGCGGCGTCGAGCCGGTGGATCGTGCGCCCGCGCCCGCGCCCCGACGCGGCCATGCGCCTCGTGTGCTTCAGCTACGGCGGCGGCGGGCCGTCGGCGTTTCAGGCGTGGGGCGACCTGCTGCCCGCGTCGATCGAGGTGTGCGCGGTGCAGCTCCCCGGCCGCGAAGACCGCATCGACGAGGCGCCGATCGACGACCCGGCCGCCCTCTCGGCCGCGCTCGCCACGGCGCTCGAACCGCTGCTCGACAAGCCGCTCGCGTTCTACGGCCACTGCATCGGCGCTGACGCCGCGTTTCAGCTCATGCGGGCCGACCGTCGCTTCGTGCCGATGCACTTCTTCGTCGGCGCGAGCCTGCCGCCGCACGCGCCCACCTTCGCGCAGCGCTTCGCGAAGGCCGACCTCGGCGTCGACGCGTTCGACCCGCGGCGCGTGCCCGAGCCCGTGGCGCACGCGTACATGCGCAGCATCGGCTACCCCGAGGCCCTCTTCGCCGACGCGGCCATGCTCGCCCGGGTGATGCCCTCGCTCTGGGCGGAGTTCGCGCTCCAGCTCGATCGCCGCGGGCTCGCCGACGGCGAGCGCCTCGGGTGCCCGATCACCGTCTTCGCGGGCGAGCGCGACACGCTCTGCGACCCCGCCGAGCTCCGCGAGTGGGAGCGCTACACGCGCGCGCCGTTTCGCTTCGAGACCCTTGCGGGCGGGCACCTCTTCCTCTTCGATGACCGCGATCGGCTGCTCGCCTCCATCGCGCGCAGCCTGGAGACGTGATGCTGAACGAACCCCTCACCCTCGCCTGCGGCCGCACGCTGCCCAACCGCCTCGCGAAGGCCGCGATGACCGAGGGCCTCGCGCCCGCGGGTGACCCCACCGCGACGCTCTGCGGGCTCTACCGCGCGTGGGGCGATTCGGGCGCGGGCCTGCTGCTGACGGGCAACGTGATGGTCGACCGCCGGTACCTCGAGCGGCTCGGCAACGTGGTCTTCGACGCCCGCACCGACCGGGCCGCCGTGCGTCGCTGGGCCGACGCCGCGCACGCGGGCGGCGCGGCCGTCTTCGCGCAGTTGAGCCACCCCGGGCGGCAGACCAACCGCTTCGTGCACGGGCGGCCCGTCGCGCCGAGCGCGGTGCCCGCCGTGCGGGTGATGCAGGCCTTCGGGCGACCGCGCGCGCTCACCACGACGGAGATCGACGAGCTCATCGAGCGCTTCGCGTCGGCCGCGGGGCTGGCGCACGCGCAGGGCTTCGACGGCGTGCAGCTCCACGCGGCGCACGGCTACCTGCTCGCGCAGTTTCTGTCGCCCGCGACCAACCTCCGCGACGACCGCTGGGGGGCTTCGGTCGCCGGGCGCGCGGCGGTGCTCGTCGAGGCGGTGCGGCGCGTGCGGGCGCGCGTGGGGTCGGGCTTCGGCGTGGCGGTGAAGCTCAACGCGTCGGACTTCCAGCGCGGTGGTTTCGGTGCCGACGACGCCATCGAGGTGCTGCGCCTGCTCGAGGCCGAGGGCGTCGATTTCGTCGAGCTCTCGGGCGGAACCTACGAGAGCACCGCGATGATGGGCCACGCCGCCGAGCCCGAGGGGGCGTCGTCCCTGCGTGAGGGCGAGGCGTACTTCCTGGGCTTCGCGCGGCGCGCGCGGGCCGAGACGCGCCTGCGGCTGATGCTCACCGGGGGCATCCGCTCGCGGCGCACCCTCGACGGCGTGCTGGCCGCGGGCGTCGAGCTCGTCGGGCTCGCGCGGCCCTTCTGCGCACAACCGCGCGTGGGTCACGCGCTGCTCGCGGGCGACGACGCCGCGCTGCGGCCCGTGGAGATTCCCGCGGTGGGGCTCCGCCCGCTGCAGGCCCAGGCCGAGACCGACTGGTGCCAGGCGCAGATGCAGCGCATCGCCCGCGGTGAGGCGCCCGACCTCGCGCTGGGCGTGCGGGCGCTGGCCGCGCGCAACCTCGTGCGCCACATGGTCGAGGGCCCGGCACGGCGCCTCTTCGGTCGCACCGAGGCGCCGCCCGCGACGCTGCCCGACGGCCCTCAGCAGCACCCGACCCGCCTCCTCGCGCGCTTTCTCCAGGACCCGCAATCGCTCGTCGAGGAGTGCCGCGCGCAGTACGGCGACACCTTCACGCTGCGCATGAGCTTTCTGCCGCCGCTCGTGGTGGTGAGCCACCCCGACGACATCCGCGACCTCTTCACGGCCAGCGCGGGCGAGCTCAGCGCGGCCGACGCCAACGAGCTGCTGCGGCCCTTCCTCGGGTCGCGCTCGCTGCCGCTGCTCGACGGCCCCGAGCACATGCGCCAGCGCAAGCTGCTGCTGCCGCCCTTCCACGGCGAGCGGATGCAGACCTACGGGCAGCTCATGCTCGACTTCGCCGAGGCCACGGTGGCGTCGTGGCCCCGCGGCGAGGCCTTCACGCTGCGCCCGTCGATGCAGTCGCTCACGCTGCAGGTGATCCTGCGGTCGGTGTTCGGCCTCGAGGAGGGGCCCCTCTTCAAGCCCGCGGCCGACCTCGTCGCGCGCGCCCTCGACGCCGCCGTGTGGCCGCCGCTCCTGCTGCCCGCGGTGCAGCGCGACCTCGGGCCGTGGAGCCCGTGGGGCCGCTACCTGCGCCTCGCCGACGAGACCTACGCGGTCGTCCTCGAGCAGATCCGGCGCCGTCGCGCGGAGGGCACGGCCGGGCGGCCCGACGTGCTCTCGCTGCTCATCGACGCGCGCGACGAGGCGGGCGAGCCCCTCTCCGACCTCGAGCTGCGCGACCACCTCGTGACGCTGCTCGTGGTGGGCCACGACACCACCGCGACCGCCCTCGCGTGGACCTTCCATTACCTGCTCACGTACCCCGAGGTCACCCGAAAGCTCGTCGCCGAGCTCGACGCCGCGGGGCCGCTCACGCCCGAGCGCATCGCGGCGCTCCCCTACCTCGACGCGGTGGTGCGCGAGGGGCTGCGCATCAACCCGGTGGTTCCGCTGGTGGGCCGGCGGCTGACGGCGGCGCGGCGCATCGGCGGCCACGAGCTGCCCGCGGGCACGGCGTTGCAGCTCGCGATCTACCTCACGTCGCGGCGCGAGGAGACCTTCGCCCACGCCGACCGCTTCGAGCCCGAGCGCTTCCTCGACCGGAAGTTCACGCCCTCGGAGTGGTACCCCTTCGGCGGCGGGGTTCGGCGCTGCATCGGGATGGCCTTTGCCATCTACGAGATGAAGATGGTGCTCGCCACGGTGCTCACCCGCGTCACGCTCACGCGCGCCGACGAGAGCCCGGTGCGGGCGGTGCGTCGCTCGATCACGCTCACCCCTTCCGACGACGTGCGCGTCGTCGCGCGCGCCCGGGTCGACCGCGCGACGGCCCGCGCGTGAGCCACCCTCATCCCCTGCGCGCAGGAGCCCCTCGCTGATGCCCACGCCCGAGACCTTCGCTGGATCGTCGACGTTGCTCTGGCTCCGCACCGACCGCGGCCGCGAGGTGGCGCGCGCGTACTGGGCGGGGCCGCACGGCGCGCTGGTCGCCGGCACGCCGGGGATGCGCGAGTACCGTCAGCACCACCACGCGCTCGCGAGCCCGGGGCGCTGGCCCGACACCGACGGCGTCGAGACGCGCATCCCCGAGGCGCGCCGCGTCGACGGGATGCCCGAGGTGACCTTCCTGCGGCCGTGGTCGCCGCTGCTGGGGGGCGGGCACTTTCGCAAGGTGCACGCCGACGAGCAGAACGTCTTCGCGCGCACGACGATGTACATGACCACGCTCGGGGGCGCGCGGTGGTTTCGCAGCGGCGACGGCGCCGAGGTCGGGGCGCGCGCGGTGGTGCTGCTGCGTCGGCGCGGCGACGCGAGCGGGCGCGCCTTCCGGCGTCTGGTGCACGAGGCGATCGGCCCTGCGCTCGACGAGGCCGACGGCACGAGCGAGCTGCGCACGCAGACCTTTCTCCCCTACCACCCGATCTTCTGGAACACCCCCAACGTCGCCCACGACAACCCGCCCGAGGCGCGCTTTCACGCGGCCATCGTGGTCGGCGCGCGCGACGAGCGGGCGCTGCACGGGGCGCTCACGGCCGCGGGCACGCGCCACGCGGCGGCGGTGCGGTCGCTCTGCGCGGCGGTGCACGCGTACGACGTGATGGAGACCTACGTGTACCGCCGCGCGGGCGCGCCGGTGGTTCCGCCGCTGGTGTGGTCGCCGCGGGGGTGAACGTCACGCCCTGATCATCGGGCGTCGGCCGGGTGCGTGGGCCCGATGGGGGCGCCCCGGCGTACACTGCGCGCGATGCCTACCGCCGCCGATGAGTTGAGCCCCGGGGCGCGCGATGCGCTGCGCCGGGCGCACGAGATGCCCCTGAGCTACGCGGTGCGCGTGCTGGTCGGGCCGGGGTCGAGGCCGCGGCTCGTGGTGGCGCTCGGTGAGGCGCACGTGAAGCTCGCGCCCGCGGCGGCGCTCGGTCGCGAGGTGGTCGAGTCGATCGCGCTGCGCGGCGTCGAAACCTTCCAGGCCGCCCAGCTCACGGGCGGAACCGTCCTCCGCTGGCTCATCTACCTCCCGCGCATCGTGCTGCGGGCGGTGACGCTCGGCGCGGTGAAGGGCAGCACCATCGTCGACGCGAAGCAGGCCTCGCACGGGCACACCGAGGAGATCGAGCGCACCGCGCGGGCGCCGCTCTCGCTGCACGTCGCGTCGGTCTACATGGCCGCGATGTTCGCGACCTTCTTCGCGCACCTCGCCGCGCTGGCGCTGCGCCTCGTCGCGCCGGGGCCCACCCTCGATGCGGTCTGCGCCGCGCTCCTGGGGGCCGTGCAGGTGTTCCAATGGCACATGGTGCTGCTTGTTCCGGCGGTGATGCTGAAGCAGTACGCGTGGGCCTGGCTGCTGCACCCGATGGCCTCGATTCTGACGGCGCGCGACACGCTCATGGCCGACGGCACCATGCGCATGCTCGCCGACCACCCCGACGACGGCCCAGCCCTCGCCATCATGGGGCGCGCCCACCTGCCCGGATTCGAGCGCGAACTCTGCGAACGCTACGGGTTTCGCCGGGTGGAGTTTCCGTAGGGCGCCGATCGCTGCGGAGGGGCCGTGGCGAGCCGATGCAGGTGCATGTCGTAGGGTGCTGCGAACGGCGTCCAACCGGGTTGTGAGGCGTTCGCAGCGGGTGTGACGGGGGGGGGCGGGCGGGTTGGCGGCCGGTCGCAGCGGGTGCGGGGGCTCAGCCGACGGGCGGAGCGGGGTTCGCAGGGTCTGCGGGCGGGTCTTCGTCGGGCGCCTTCGCGGTTGCAGCGGGTGTGGCGCGCAATCCCTCGAACAGGGCGGTCTTGTCGGCGAGTGCGGCGAGGGCGCGGGCGAGCTGCAGGGCCTCCACCATGGCGTCGGTGGCGGCGGTCATCGCACGGTCGCGAGCGTCGAGGGCGGTGGCGAGCTCTTTGTCTTCTTGATTGACCTGCTTGCGCGCGGCCTTGAGCCAAGACGGCGTCCCGGGACGCTCCCGCCAACGCTCGCGGGAGCGCGTACTTCGTTCAATGGATGCTCTGTCGCCTGTAGTTGATCCATGCCAGCGAGGGTACCGCGTTGGAGCACCTATACCCGATCTCGTGGAAGTCGCCTGGGTGCAGGGCCCACAGCCGATCGAAGCCGGCGCCGTCGAGGCGCAGCGCGTCGGGCAGCGCGCCCACGAAGAAGGAGTGGCGGTCGTCGAGGCGGTGTTCCACGAGGTCGAGCACGGTGTCGATAGGGCCATGCGCCACGGTGATCCATCAAGTGCGCCAGGAGTCCTGACCGCGCGCGACGGTGTGCCCACCGCGCATCCACCCGTCCGGACCCTGCGACGAGGTGTCAGGGCGCGGCGCGGGTCACCGCGACGCCCGTCCACGAGAGGAGGCTGCGGTCCAGCTCGGTCGCGCGCCCGGTGGTGACGTCGAAGCTCACCACGGCGCCATCGGCGGTGAAGCCGTACACGATCGAGCGCCAGTGGCCGATGCCCCAGGTGCGGCGGACGCCGGTGGGGCCGATGCGGGTCGCGCGGCCCGTCACCGGGTCGATGCGCGCCAGGTACTCCACCTCGGCGTCGCCCGTCTCGAGGTCGATGACGGTGGCGAAGGTCTCGCCGTCGCCGCCGGCGACGATGTCGCCGGATGAGCCGATCGCATAGCCGAAGGACCCGATGCGCTGCGTCGCGCCGGTCGTGGTGTCGACGCGGTACATCCCCCCGCCACGGTCGGTCGCGACGAGCACCTCCTCCGCCCCGGACTCCCCCGCGGGGACGAACGCCAGCCCGTTGTAGGACCCGCCCAGGGGCGCGACGAAGGTGCACTCCGCGGTGGCGAGGTCGACGCGGTAGAGCCCCGTGAACGTGACGCCCCACGCCTCGCCCTCGGCGTTGATGGCGAGGTCGGTCATCTCGTCGGGCACGCGCGTCGGCCATCGGAAGGCGCCCACCTGGGTGTAGCCGAGGGTGCGCGGGTCGATGGTGAAGAGCGCGAGGGTCGTGTGGGCGTACACGCGGACGCCGTCGTTCGCCGGAGACCCGCCGTCGTCGCCGCTGCGAACCACCCTGGCGCAGGCCGCGAGGCCGAGGAGGCAGAGCAGGGAGAGGAGGGGGCGGGTGTTCATCGGGGTGTGGGTCACGGCGCGGCGGATCATAGCCGCCATCGGGTTCGCTTCGGGGCGCCGATGAGCGGCGCGGCACCCACGTGGGCGCGGAGGGTCAGCGAGGCGCTCGTCGCTACAGCTCGTAGGGGACGGGGCGCAGCTCGGGCTCGAAGGCCAGCGTCTCCCTCGCCACCAGCCACTCCGCGGGCAGCGTCTCCTCCCTGCACGACAGTGCGACGATGCCGCCCACGATGGCGCAGGTGGTGTCGCGGTCGCCGAGGCCCTCCACGGTGAGCCACATCGCCTCTTCGAAGGCGTCGAGCGAGCGCGCCGCGCACCACAGCGTGAACGGGACCGTGTCCTGCGAGATCACCCGGTAGCCCGTCCCGAGCACCGACGCGGCGAGGCGCAGGCCGGCGTCGGCCGGGAGGTCGCGCGCCACCTCGATGGTCGCGCGGGTCTCCGAGTCGGGCGTGTGCGCCAGGACGTGCGCCCACAGCGATCCCGCCGCCTCGCGAAACGACGGGTCGTGCGCGACGCGCCACGCGTACTGCGCCGCGAGCGCCACCGCGACGGCGCCCGCCTGCCCCTCCGGGTTCATGTGCGTGACCTCCGCGGAGAGCCTCGCCTCTCGCGCGACCACGGCCGCGTCGTCCGCCGCGAAGTACGCGCCCAGCGGGGCCACGCGCATGGCCGCGCCGTTGCCCATGGAGCCAAGGTGGCGTCCCGGGAGCTCCCGCCAACGCTCGTGGGAGCGCGTACTTCGTTCAATGGGCGATCTGTAAACCCGGGCGCCTCCGTGCCAGCGAACGTGCCCGTTGGTTCGCCTTCTATGGAAGGAGATGTCAAGACACACTCCGCCCAGCCACCCGGCCAGATCGTATTGGCATCGGGCGTCTGCCTTCAGTCTCGGCACTCGGGTCCAGGTGATCGCTCCCCGGATCGGACTGTCGCTCTCGAAGCCGTTGGCGACAGCTCGCGGCGTTCGGTCCTTCTCGACTCGGTCGTGGATCACCACTCTCTCGACACTGAAGCCGTCTTGTTCTCTCGCATAAGCGGGAACCATCCTTCTATCAGGGCATCGATGTGCCATGGCTTCATTCGGTTCTCCGGAGGGGCATAGCCTATTCGTGGGGACTTTTGAGCGCGCCTTCTGCGTCGATCCGTCGCGCTCTGCGTCCAGGTATCCAATGGATGCTCTCCTTCGATTCCGACTCGTCTCTCGAGTGTCGCGTGATCCGTCCCTACTGTCTTGTCGGGCCGTTACCTCCCACTCATCGAGACAAGCTATGACGACGGCTTGCTGTGCTTGACCGTGTCGTAAACCTCCTGGTGCTTCCACATCGCGAGCACGACCGACGCGACCTTTCGCGCGAGCGTCAGCTTCGCGAGGTTGGGCTTCGTCCCGCCGTCGAGCATGCGCTGGTAGTCCGCGCGCAGCGGGTGCTCCGACAGCTGAGTGACAATCGTCGTGGCGGCCCCCTTGAAGACCTGCTTGAGCAGATGGTTGTGATTGAAGTTGAGCCCGCGCGTCTTGTTGATCGTCGCGCGAGCCCACGTGC
>Ga0208627_1000319_pt1 | contig 15102 bp, 4 predicted proteins | sample LakWasMet13_LOW5_2_FD_183861 | JGI IMG/M metagenome (GOLD analysis project Ga0208627, IMG submission 183861) | Freshwater sediment methanotrophic microbial communities from Lake Washington under simulated oxygen tension - Sediment Metagenome... | ecosystem: Environmental > Aquatic > Freshwater >... | reverse complement strand
ATCGCTAATTTGTTGACCGGTTTGCACACCCTGGATATTTCCTGCAGCAGTCAGACTAATATTGCCGCCTTGAGTTGGATATTCAGCATATAAATAATCTAAGCCCACTCGCATCTCATCGAAATATCCATAGCGCAACAACGCATTGAGCTGTGTACTTCCCAATCTGCCAAGATATTGCTCATCTGATTCTCCATTTAAACGAGTCGGCGCATCTGGTATGACACCTGCCAGCAGTTGGCCGCGCGTGTAAATAGCTGGAGTTCCCATGGTGTAAACCGCAGCAGCCGCTTGAGCATTGCTGGTGTCTTTTAGAAAACGTATATCTCCGCCCGCTGCTATTTCAATATCCCCGGTTCCTGTTCTTACCATCACTTGAGATTGATCAACAACAGATGAATGCGCCAGTTCGACGTTATTCCCCGCATTAAAACTGTAGCTCCATGAACGACCAGGCTGAATCAGGTCGTTGTGTAGATAAATTAATTCACCAGACTCATCGGTGATGTCTTGCCCTGGAATCGGTGCATTGGCAAAGGCATCAGTCAAACTTGCATTGATTTTTAAATTACCAACAGCGGTAAGTGTCAGAAAACCAGGTAAGGATTTGTTGCCTGCCGCATCGGCATACCGCCAGGTTGAATCCCAGGATGCGGTTGCAAATGACCAGCCGCCATCCATAAAGTCCCAGCGCTCATTTAGCGCTAAATCACCGTCGCTACGCACTTCAATACCCGGCAATATTTCAATCACCGCGCCGGAGTTATTGGTCAATACCGGCCTGGCATCCATAAAATTTTGCGTATCGTTTTTCCAGGCGCTGATATTGGCAGCGTCAATTGCCGTTTGATTGTCGTAAACACGGGTTAATTCCAGTGCAGTTCGTAAAGAATTTGCGCCCTGTACGGTAGTGTTAATTGCAGTAAACGCGCTGTCATTAGTGTTATCACGCCCAGTGCGCAGATGCAGCGCGCCGCCGGAGCCGCCCGCACCACCGGCAACATTGATCAAGCCACCGTTGGCGGCTAAGTTCAACAGGCCATTGCCGGTGTCATCCCGATGCACAGTATCCAAGGTGACTTTGCCTCCTTCATTACCGGCCGAGGTAGCATTAGCGTAAATTTTGCCGGTCGAACCAAGAGCAATACCGTTCCTACCGTAAATAGAAACTTCACCGGCTTTTGCGCCGGATGCATCAATTTGGCCGTCAATCGATACTGCACCCTGATCAGCAATCAATTCAAACTGATGTGCTTTAACGTTATCGGCTGCAGCAATGCTGACATCGCCGTTGCGCTGTTGTAGCGTCAATTGTTCAGTAAATCCGGCTGTAGCAAGTTTATTGTTCAACGCGGAGAAGCCGCCAGCACCAAAGCTATTCGCATCAAGCAGAAAGCGGCCTTGACGAAGATCGGCCGCCGTTGCGGTAACGCCTTTAGCATCGATAGTGCCGTTCCAATTAAATTGGCCGTTACTCGCTTTAACTGCCAACGAACCGGCATCACTTACTTGCTGGGTTGCGCCAGCGGCATTGGTCGCAATCTTGGCACCCGCCAGATTGATTGCCGTTCCGACATCCTGATTAACATTGCCTTGCGACGCCGTCAGCGACAAACTACCTGCTGCCGATGCTTTATAAGTATTGGCAAAAGTCACCACACGGCCTGACAAGTCGATATTGCTACCGTTAGTTAGATTCAGATCGCCAGTCAGCGCTGTTAACTCAAGAATGCCTGAAGGTAAATCAAATCGAGCGTTACTGCTGATGCTATCGCCAGTCACCGACCAACGCACACCCAGGCCAATATTGCGATTGGCGGGAATGCCTGCGGGGGAAGTCAAAGAAACGTTATGGCCGGTAGCGTCAATGCTGGTGGTTGCGCCGTTACCACCGCTGAAATAGCCGGCGTTTAAAGCTATATCGCCGCCAATCTTTAAGCTGCCAGGCGCGGCAATCGAACTGTTGCCGGTAAGCGGATCGATAATCTGTCCTACGCCATTGATGCCTTCTGATGCGTTAAAGCTGACATTATTAAAGCCATTAATAGCGTACTGCCCGCTTCCCAGTTGAATTTCACGAGCGTTAAATACCAATGTGCCGGCGCCGGTTCCTGATCTTTCTGCAGTTGCGCCTTGATTAGATAGCTTGATCAGATCACCAGAAATAAACGATGTCTCACCCGCGTTATTGAAGCCGTTAATAGCCGCTGCCGAAATCGATACTTGTTTACTGTTTAAATTTACTGCGCCGTAAATATCAAAGTCGTGGGTACTATTTAAGCGTAAATCATCGAGATTAAAGTTGGTGTTGGCTAGCACGAGCCCTGGAGTATTTGCAGGGGCATTACCCACGCTAATTCGGCTGGAATTTAACGCCAGCGAGCCGCCCTGCATATCGATAATGCCGTCGAACACAGTGTTTTTGCTGGAATCCAACAGCGTCGAACCATCCGCTTTAATGCGAGCGCCTGACTCCACAGTCAAAATACCGCCATTGCCGGTGATAGTCTTATCTCGCACGACATCAACCTGTCCACCAGAAGATACCCGTAATAAAGCGCTATCGCTGCCGCCGTTTTTATTATCAACCAGCAAGGTTCCACCTGCGGTATTCGATTTGCCGCTGCTTTCTACTACGGCACCGCTGGCTAGTGTTACTTGGTTAATACCGGCAAGAAGAATTTCCTGACCTTTTAAACCAACATTGCCGTCAACTTTGACATTATCGGTAGATACTGTGATTCGCTGTCCTTTTGCATCTTTAGTACGTTTACCGCCCAGTAGCAGGCTGGGGGCATTGAGCTGGTTAAGATCATCAACCAACAACCCAACGGTGCCAGTCACGACGCCGGCTAAATCCTCGCGTCGACTCAATATTCTCAAATTGTCGGCGCTAATATCAACCTCGCCACCAAACCCTTGGCCCGCTGGATTGGCGATCAGCTTGGCTGTCAGTGCCAAACTTGTTTTAGCGTTAATTGCCAAACTACCTGCGTCCTGAGGTAATTGCGGCTGGACAGTACCTTCGTTAATGGCTTGCTTGCTAAAAAAATCGTTAGCCGTGTAATTAGCATATTCGGAGCGGCTGCGGGCGATAGTGCCGAGTTCGACAGCAAAGCCTTGGCTACGCGCATTCTGAATGCCGGTACCGGCGACGCCAAAACGGCCTGCAACAATAGCTGTTCCGGCTAAATCAGTAGTCGTTTGGTACTGATCCTGAGTGCCCGCTTTAGGTGTTATCAAATAAGCGCCAGGCAACAATGCGTAATGAGCAGGTAACAAGGTATACCAGCCGGCTGCCAAGCCACCTCCGGCATTTAAGAACACACTATTGCCAATCGCTAAGCCCGAAGAAGGCGATTCCAGCGGATCATAAGGTGCAAGTAAATTACTGAAACCAGGTAACACGGCAAAATTTTGACTATAACCCGGCGCAGTCGGATCCAATACATCGTTGCTGCCACCGGAACCGGTGATAAATTCATAGGCATAAAGATCGCCTCCGCCAGACAGATCAATCGTTGCACCGGCTTGTAAATTGACATCCTTGCCACTCAATTCCAGACGTTTTTCCGGTGGAGTATTGATAACAATATTGCTATTTCCGACGTTATCAAGCGGATACAACCAGGTTGTGCCACCGGAACCACGGCCAAACGGCACCGTTAAACCCGCACCGGATACTGAGGTTACGCTGCCCGAAGTCAGTTGTAAGTTTTTACTGGCATTGAGGAAAAGCGCGCCAAATGGGACTTTAACGGTGCCTTGTTGATAGATATTGGGGGCATTGACAGTCAACTTTCCGCCCGCGGAATAGATGGGCGACGTAGCGTTGCCACTATTTAAAAATGTCACTGATTCGTTGCCTGAGCCGGTCACATTAATGGTGTAATCGGTTAGGGTCGCCGGATAAATTTGGTTAGCCTTGAGCGTCAGGTCGCCATTCAGATTTAATAGGCCACGGAAAGTTTTGGCAGTGGAATTTAAAATTCCTCGTAAACGCAAATCGCCGGCACTATTCAAATTGACTTTGTTAAAACCGTTAAAGCCCAGGCCACCCAACAACTCAATGGCTTGCGCATTTACATCCAGTTGCCCTGTGCCGCCGATGGCTGTTGGTGCGATATTGGCATTGGTTTGTGTTTGCGTTGAACCTAACGCGGCATAAGCAGTATTGAGGGTGACATGCCCGTTGTTAGTTTGCAAACTTGGAGAATCAATAACAATTTGCCGTCCAGCATTTAATTGGACATCACCTTTAAATACGACGCCACTGGTATATTGACCATTGACGGTTACCACGTCGGTATTGAGCAATAGCGAATCAAAACCCGCGGCATTGATGCGTGAACTTTTCAGTAATGCCCGGCCGCTGAAGCTGTTTGCATCGATATTGCCGCCTTGCGACAAAGCATCGGGCACCACATTGCTATTATCAGTCGATACTTCAATTCGATAAGGCTGTGACACATTAATGTCGTCAGGAAATTTAGTGGTATTGGTTAACAGATAATCCGGCTTGTCGCGCAAATTACGATCAAGGGTTGCTGAAAAAGTACCCCCTGCTGCACCTATACCACCGGCTTTGGCATTAAAACCACCATCAGCTAATATGCCTTCACCGGCTGTAAAATTGATGCTGCCGGCATCGGAAGCGATGTCGCGCACTACTCGCTGCAAGCCCTTGCTGACTATTCCAGATTCAAGAAAATCCAGTTTTTCTGTGGTGCCGGACACATCAATTAATGCCCCCGTGCGAGTGACGATATAACCACGCTTAGCGGTTAAATCGACAGCACCGCCTGACAACACATCACCAATTTTTAAACCGTTAGTGCTAAATTGCTTGTCAAAAACACCCTGCGCCAATAACTTACTTTCCGCACCCAGCCAGATACCCTGAGATGGTAAAAACCCAGTAACAGCTTGAGGTGTATTGATTTTTAAGGTTATTTTACCGGCCGGGGTTTTGATGGTGCCGTCGACAATAATTGACGTATCGGAATTAAGTTCAACCTTACCCAGCGTATCGGTTTGAATAAGCGTGCCTTTACCCACGCTTAACACTTCCTGAGTATTTTGGCCAGCCAAATCGGCAAATGAGAGCTTTAGATTAACCGGGTTCCGTAAATAACCCGGCAAGGTAACCGCCTTGCTGACCGCCAGCAAGCTGCCGCCACTGGTAGTTGTCGCATTGGCAGTGAGTTGTCGGTTGAGTTGTAAGGGTTGGAGTGTAACGTTGTCGGCTACCTTTAAGCCGTAATAATTGGAGGTAATGTCATAGCTGAAAAAGCCTCCGCGTTGGAAAAAATCCGTGGACAACACTAACGGTTGCAACGTCGAACCCGCATGAATCGGAGCGGCGCTCACTGGCCCGATAACAACTTCATTGGCACTTAACGCCAGGGTGCCACCTTGCTGTAAACCCCAGGCCTGTAAATCCCCATTTAGCAAAAGACTGCCGGGTTTTACCTGTGGATCGTGGCTTTCTGCAGCCAGTGTTATTGAGCCGCCGTCTCTGGCAGTCACTTTGGCGTTGCTTTGTTTCCAGGCACCGCCGCTGGCGTCTATTCGACTACCTTGAGCCAGAATCAAATCTCTCTGCTCGGCTGCCAGATTGACAGTGCCGCCTTTGATATTTACCGGGGCTAAACCTCGACCTTGACGCACGTCCAGTAAATCATTAACCCATAAGCCGCTGACATCAATCAACGCCGATGCACCCAAGGTAATGCCGCTAGGCTGCAAAATGTTCTGAAGCCTAATAGGGTGTAAATCGACAGTGCCGGAAGGCGTAACGATGGCGCCTTGTATATCAAAGTTTTGTGCCGACAGACTCAATCGACCTAAGGCAGGCAAATTCAACACGGTATTTTTTGTTATCGCCACCGAGCCGCTGGTTTTAATATTGACATTGCCAACTCTGGAATTTCTTAACATTCCGGTGTTGATAGACAATGCAACAGGCGGTTGCCCAGGCGCACCGCCATTTCTTCTGGCCAGTTTATCGTCGACAGTTAATATTTTAGCCGCTGCGTTTTGATCAAAAACAACATCTTGTTTGCTGTAAACCTCAAGATTACTCAAATCAATGTTTAATGAACTACCGGCGGCTCTATCTTCCGGTAAACGCTGCAACGCTCCGGCAATGGTTTGTCCCTGTAATTGGCCATCCAACACGGCCTCATACGCTGTGATGTTTAAATCTCCGCCTGCTTTGCCTTCCACATAGCCGGGATCATAATGCGCTTGGGTGATGACTTTATCGTATTTCCGGTTGGGATCGGCCGTGGCAATATCGTATACCTGACCATTGGCACCCAATTTAGTGTTGTTAACCGTTCCGGCCTTATAAGCCACCGAACCGCCGGAAAAATCCAAGGAACTGCCGGCTTTAGCAATCACGTCGCCACTGGAGTTAAGATTAATGCTACCGCCTTCGGTACTGCGCTCATCAATGTTGCGAGCGATTCTGTCCACCGCACCTTTAACATCGGCAATGGGAATGGCGGCGCTTGTTAGCTTGCCATCAACATAAGTTAGATCGGTATTACGAATATCAACAGCAACAGTTTTGCCGTACAGCACGCCGTCTTTTTGCAGCGGTGAATCACGCAATTCGTTTTTACGTAACTCGACGTTCAAGATGTTTCGATCAACTGCCAGCTGCACATTTTTAACGCCCGACACATCTACCTTACTGCCTTCTTCAAGGTAAATACGTGCGTCGTGTTTACCCGGCACATCATCTACCGCATTAATAATGACATCGCCCGCATGGGCTTGTACTGTGGACTGATTGCCTAAAACAATTTTATGCCCGCTGATTTCTATCTTGGAACGTTTTTGTGCTTGCGCATCAATTGCCGTGGCCGACTTATCGCTATCGAGATCAACGCTAGTCAAGCTGCCTGCCGTTAAGTTGACGGTTGCACGAGTACCATCGGCGCGCAGGGTGTTTTTGTATTTTAAGCTGCCGCCGGTTTGTGCCGGATTTTGAATGCCTTCTCGAGCCAATAATCGCACTGAGCCATTAAGCTGTACCGAAGTTGTTGCGGAGGCAATGCCTTTTTGGTTCACCGCAAAACCGATCAAGCTAGCATTACCGCGTTCGGCCAATACTTTACCGACGTTATTGACATCACCACCGGTGCCCACTTCCACCAGCAAGCCGCGAATATCCGAATCAGTCCCTGCTTCTTGTAAATAGACTTTGTCTTTAGCTGCGGCAAGAATTGTCTGACCATCCGGGGTTTCTATCGTGCCTTCGTTAGTGATGCTGGGTGCAGCGATAATCACTCGTCCGCCCGGTGCATTGGTTTTGATATGCGCGCCTTTCTCGACAAAAATCTGTACCTTAACTTTTTGTCCATTCTGATCGAGAAGAAAACTGCCATTGGCATTCTTAAGATAAATTTCGCCATTGCCTTTTAAGGCCGCTGCTTTATTAAGGTAATCTGAGCTGTTTTTGTTAAGGTCAAATACCTTGGTAATGCCTGCCTGAAAATTGGCGTCACTGATGCCTAATGTGCTGGCTACCAGGGAGTTAACATTGACTTGCGAATCCTTGCCGAAGAGAAACCCATTCTGATTGATTAGATACACCTGGCCATTAGCGGTCAGCGAGCCAAGAATTTTACTGGCATCATTTTGATGAATGTTGTTAAGCGCAACCGCATTTGCCGACGGTTGATCAAAATGCACACTGTTGTTGACGCCGATATTGAAACTTTTCCAGTCCAATGTGGCCTTGTCAGTGACCTGCTTGATGGTCATGGCATTGCCAACGACACTGACTGCCGCCTGACCGGCCGCTTGTCCAGATATAGCAATATCAACCGGGGTTGGTGTGAGTTGTACCGGCGCGGTGGGCACCGGCAATTCGGCTTGCGCAGGCGCTACGCCGGCACCAATCACAAAGCCACCGGCAATCAAAGCCCGAATGGCTGATACCAGTGGTTTTTGCTTACTGACAGGTACGTCGTAAAGCGGAAGATAACGATTAACCATACTGAGAATTTCCCAAAAATAATGAGTACCTCGAAAACCCTGCACTTCGACAAGCTCAGTGCGAACGGATGTTTTCATTTACCTGTTACGTTCGTGGTGAGCTTGTCGAACCATGCTCGTAACGGGTTTTTCGAATTACTCTAATGTGGCCCGATCAACGACGACCGAGAATCAAGGCATCAACTGATTTGGATAATTGCCGATAGTTTTTCCATAAAACAGATACTGCGTCCCAACATTTTAAAAACAGCACGCGCAAAAAAGCCCTGACATGAATCAGGGCTTTTTCTAAAACAGCTAAAACCAGTTTGTTCAATTTCTAACCTCTTTGCATTGACAGTGCTTAGAAAGTCGGAGGATGTCGTAAAAACACTTTAATCAGCTAACTCTATAAGTGTAGGAGCGGGCCTTGCCCGCGCTAAATAACAATCGCGGGCAAAGCCCGCTCCTACAAATAATCTTGAATTTTTAATTTAAAGTGCCTTTACGACATCTTCCTACTAAATAAAAACGCTCTGAATAAGCTTGTTCAGGATCACCAAAAACCTGAAACCCAACCTACCCAGAGCTTCTTACACCTACTCCATATCCTCTCGATCTGTCCTATTTTCCGTTTGATCGTCCTTTATAAAATCCGTTTCCGGCCACGTCTATGACCTGTCACCATGATTGTTATGCCATCGTTGCGACGGCTCCGCTAGATACACCTTAACTACTTCAGACTGTTAAAACTTCATAACACCCTAACCAGCACTTAATCCATGTCTCATCCTCTTCCCTGGATGACGCCTTCCTTGGCTCCTAAACTATCGGTTACTGCTTATTTCAATTCAAGAACGTTGGCAGGCGCTACTGCACTCTTAAAAGGTCTAGGTACTATGCCCAAATGGGTGCTGGTACCGTTGAAATGGGTTAAACCAACAACCGGGTTCGCTGAATCAAACGGAATAGTCGTCGCAACGTTATCGGTTCTGGTGGTTGCAAAGACGCCGGATTGCCCATACGGCTGTACCAGAGTTGGATTAATATCCGAAATAACCGCAGAACTCTTTAATGCGTCAGCAAACGCAGTCAGCAAGTTAGTTTTATTCGCGCCCAGAGCCGGCTGAATTAATACTTCACCTTCCGCCCAGTAAGGATAATTACCAGAAGCTATGTTTTCGATAGTGCCGGCATAGCCGTCAATTCTGATATAGCGCCAGTCTTGTGTCGGCGTGGTATTAGCTGCTGCTGCATTACGGTCGCCGCTATTCAAAGCAAAGCCCCACAACTTGCCAGTTGCTGAATAATTCAGTGTGCTGATGTTGGTACCCGCTTGCCAATCTTTTAACAAGTCGTCAGTAGCTCCAGCGCCGCCAGGAGAAGTTACATAGGGTTCTGCCGTTGCTTTAAGCGCAGCACTTGTATCAGCTGCCGGTGGAAAGCTGCTAGGTGTAAATGGATAGTTCAACAGCTTGGCATAACCCACCGCGCCAATTGCCGCGCCGGTGTTACGTCTACCGACACCGACAGTGTATTTGGTTGGCGCCAACGTCGTATAGTCAAGTCCGCCGTTAGCAGTAGTTTTAGCAACATCACTCAACGCATAAGTGGTATTAGTGCCGACATCGGTAAACTTAACATTATTCCAACTTTTGATTTGCCCAGAGAGCAATGACGCCAAAAAGTTACGGCTCAGGTTCGGGATATATCTGGCATCAGTATATTCACCCAACTTGGTATCGGTATCGGCTGGTAATTGACCGGTTTTCCATTGCGCAACTTGCAAGGCTTTATATAAATCCAAGGTCACACCAACACCATATACCAAACCACCGGTGGGTGCCCGCGTCGCGGCTAGGTTACCAACCGTATAATTTGCGCCCCAAGGTGCTGTGTTGGCGTTAGTACTGATTTCCTTGATTGGTGCCGGGTAGTTTTGAGTACCAGGTTGCAATAAGGTCTCGGCATCGACACCAATAAAACCACCATCGGAAGGTGTGGAGATCAGGTAGTTGCTCCAAGAACTTTGGGTGCCATTAGCGTTAGCTGTGGTAATAGCCGCTTTATATTTGTTGGTGTTGGTGCCATTACCGACCCAAGCACCTGCTGTGCCTGAACCGACTACACCAGTCAGCGTAGCTGACTTAAATATATCCAAATGATCAATGGCAATATTGCCAGCTAACGGCACGACACCATAACCAGCGGCGCCGAGCGAGCGTTTTTCCAGATAAATCTTTTTACCGGCTAATCCAGCTGGCAGCGCGGCCGGGATACCGCCGGTGCCAGCAGTGGATCTACCGATAAAGTAATACCCGGCAAAACGCGCACCTATTTTGCCGTTGTTATCATCTTCAAAAGTATCCAGTGTGCCGGGCTCTGACAATACGTTAAGAACCGCTGAAGCATAGGCCTTATCTTGCGCAGCACCGCCTGAGGTATAGACCTTTAGATCAGGGGTAGGATTATCCCAAGGCGTAATCGCTTGTGCTGTTTGTGTACCAACCAGCATGGATACGGCTACCGCCAGTGTTTTTAATTGCATTGATTTATTCATTGTAAAATCTCCACTACATTCCATATAAGAGTGATTCCTGGTCTATCCAGGGAATCACCCGATAAATTAAGCCGCTACAACCTTAGCGCCGCGACGAGTAAAACCCAGCATGCCAAGCAACGCTGAACCGAACAGCCACACTGCGGCAGGAACCGGCACTTCACTAACGCCTTGATAGGTCAAAATATTGTTAGCACTCAAAGTAAATGTACCCAGCTGTACTATTTGGTTGTTAAATTCATTAAGCTCAGCATTGGTAATCCAGTAGAGATTTGCAGAGTTAGGTCCTTTAAATGATGGCGCACCAGGTCCATTACCAATCTGAGCCAAACTACTGAGATAAATTTCATAAAACGATGTGCCATTGACTGGGTTTATCGACGCAACAGGTGCGCCATTGGCACCATTCGGGGCATTGACTCTATTAATCCAATTACCGACCTTACCGGTAGAATCCGCCTCTGCTTGAATCGTAGAAAAATCCTGCTGCGCAAGTTGATTGGCTGCAGTTGCTGTAGTTAATATTCCCCACTGGGCGTTATTGGGATCGTTATAGTTCGAACCATAGGTGCCGGCGCCGCTTTTATCAACATTAGATAGGTTGTCGCCGTCAAATTGGTAACTAGCCACAACAGACCATTTAAAATCGGCGGTATGGGAAGCAAACCCAGAAAACAACGAACCACCAAGCGCACCTAGATCCCAAGACAGCCCGCCTGCAACACCTTCAGTGCCGTTTTGGAATGAGGCATAGTTAAGACCAGTGTGGTCAACGGCCAAATCCAGCACAAACGTTTGCTTAGTAACGGTATCGTCAATTTGAAAAGCCACTGATGACGGTGCCCCAGGAACAGTTCCATCAATCCATGCCGCCGACGCACTGCCCGCCGCTAATGTCAGCGCTACCGCCGCTGCTAATTTATTTAAATTTTTCATAATAAACACCCAAAAAATAACGCAAAGAAACAAAAAGAGAAGAAGAGCGCAGAGATCATGATGATTGCCTGCTAAATCTATAAAGCAGAATTTAGGCCAAAATATAAGACCTTGATTTTATTGGTTTTATAAAAAATAACTGAGGGAAGACTGCTGGATTATCAGCAGTATCTGCTGACTAACTGCTGGAATAACAACAGTTTGTCGTTTGTTTTGGCTGGTTTTATTTGGGGCAAAGGCGTTTTAAACATCTAACTTACCGACAAGGTGGCAAGTTTTTAGAGCGTGATACCAGCATCGTTGGTTAAGTGAAGCTGATACATGATCGGACTCAGGGATTTTCCCATTCATGGTTCGACAAGGCTCGCCACGAACGGGAAAATTTACAGCGTAATAACGAAATTCTTGGTCAACGCTTTGCGCGCCAACCTGCTCAATTTATCGATAAAGATTAAGATAAGGCTTGAATAACAACTTGTTTTTGAGCTTGGTTTCAGTAGGTAATTCTTGATAGAACGCCCAACCGTCACGGTCTTTTGCATCAACCACGCCGTCATTATTTAAATCCAGCGCTACCAATGGCGTTTTCGGCACATTGCCGGTGTAAGCATATTTTGGCTGGCCGTTGTAACCTTCCCAAATGTTTCTAACGTGGGTGTAATGACCATATTTGGCTAGCGCATTAGAGGCTTGCACGCTGCGATGGCCGGTTGCGCACAATACGTATATCGGTTGGTCTTTGTCTGGCAAAACCGATTCAACATAATCAACAAAGCTTTGGATAGATAAGGTGCCGTCTTTGCCATCTACCGCTAAAAAGCCGACTTCAGGATCGACAGAAATGTCATAACCAATGTAGTCGGTTGAATCGTTAATCTCGGACGGACTACCGCTAACATGTGGAAACGGAATGCTATAAGCGCCGGGAGGATGACCCGCAACATATTCTTCTACCCGACGCACATCAAGAATAACGGATTTTTTAGCCTCACGGTGCTCGCCGTGTTTTTCATGATCATCTGATTTATTAGGGCTAACATCCAACCACGCTTTGGCGGCACTAATTTCTGATTGATATAAAACCGGGTAACCGTAACGATTGCCGGTAGTTTCATCAGCCATCGCAGGCGATAGCGCCAAGGCGCCGATGGTCAGTAAAAATGCTTGTTGTAAACGTTGCTTCATACAGTAAACCTCAATTGATTGGTCCATGATTGGTAAATGGGAAACTTCCCCAACTGTATGTCTGCAATAGCAATGCCAAGCACACTCTGGTGATTGAAGCAACACGCTAGCAATTGAGACATCTAGCTTTGTTGTTATTGACCGGCGTGGATTTCCAAATCGAATCCAGCCTTAGTGCGGCTCAGTGGACACACGATCAACAAATCTTGGTGTTGCATGAGCAACGCCCATCTTTGGGACCAAAAGATGGGCGTTGCACCCCAAATAACGTTTAAGTAGGGGCGAATTCATTCGCTCAGGGCGATTAAAATCGCCCCTACAATTGAATATTTTCAAACATATCCTTAATGAATTTGAGCTTGATAAATTACGCATACCTGGCCTTCCAGCCAAACCCTACTTCATCAACATTTTTAAGCTATAATTGGGCCCCTTTTTATTGCCTCTTGTAGCCGCCGTGTCGAATAAAACCCACGATATATCAACGTTTCAGGGACTTATTCTTGCCTTGCAGGAATACTGGTCAGCTCAAGGCTGTATTTTGTTACAGCCGCTAGATCAGGAAGTCGGCGCGGGGACTTTTCACCCCGCCACCTTCTTACGCGCCATTGGTCCTGAGCCCTGGAATACCGCTTATGTGCAGCCATCGCGGCGGCCGACAGACGGTCGTTTCGGCGAAAACCCCAACCGCTTGCAGCATTATTATCAGTTTCAGGTAATGCTGAAGCCGTCGCCTGACAACATCCAAGAGTTGTATCTGGGTTCGTTGCGCCATTTGGGTTTTGACTTGCTCGAACACGACATTCGTTTTGTCGAAGACAATTGGGAATCGCCAACATTAGGCGCTTGGGGCTTGGGCTGGGAAGTGTGGCTAAACGGCATGGAAGTCACCCAATTTACTTATTTCCAACAAGTCGGCGGTCTGGAATGTCGACCGGTGACCGGTGAAATCACTTACGGCTTAGAGCGCATTGCCATGTATTTGCAGGGTGTTAAGAGCGTTTATGACCTAGTCTGGACCAAAACCCCGCACGGCACCGTCACTTACGGCGACGTGTTCCATCAAAATGAAGTGGAAATGTCGGCGTTCAACTTTGAACATGCCAACGTTGATTTTCTATTCGGCTGCTTTGATACCTACGAGCAAGAATGCCAAAAGCTGATTGCCGTTAATCTGCCGTTGCCTGCCTATGAAATGGTGCTGAAAGCCTCGCACACCTTTAACCTGCTGGATGCCCGCCATGCCATTTCAGTCACCGAGCGCCAACGCTATATATTAAGAGTCAGAGCCCTGTCCAGATCCGTCGCCGAAGCGTATTACACCCGCCGGGAATCGTTGGGTTTTCCGATGTTATCAGCGCAGGAAGCATAATCATGACGACTAGCAACCATTTACTTTTCGAGTTAGGCTCAGAAGAGCTTCCACCAAAAAACCTGCTGAAACTGAGCAATGCGCTGTTGAACAATATTGTTCAAGGTCTTAACGCCGCAGAACTTACTTTCAGTGCCAGCAAGGCATACGCCACGCCTCGCCGTTTGGCGGTGTTGATTGAAAATTTATCTGCCGCGCAGCCTGATAAAACGGTAGAAAAACGCGGTCCGGCCGTACAGGCAGCATTTGCGCCCGACGGCAGCCCGAGTAAAGCGGCATTAGGTTTTGCGACCAGTTGCGACACCAGTTTCGACAAGCTTGAACGCTTAAAAACCGATAAAGGCGAATGGCTTAGCTTTACTCAGCAGGTTAAAGGCCAAGCTACTGAGAAGTTGCTCCCAGATATTATTCGCCAAAGCATTGCCGATTTGCCTATCGCTAAAAGAATGCGCTGGGGCAGCAATACCACTGAATTTGTTCGGCCGGTACATTGGGCGGTATTACTGTATGGCGATGCGGTAATCGACACGGAAATATTAGGCTTGAAAACCGGTGCGATTACTCAAGGCCATCGTTTTCATGCGCCGCAAGCGATAACGATTTCCCAGCCGCAAAATTACGCAGACATTCTGTATACACAAGGCAAAGTCATTGCTGATTTTGAGCAACGTCTTACCTTAATACGTGATGCCGCACATCTAGCAGCCTCTGCAGTAGGCGGTTTGGCGCATATCGAAGAAGATTTACTGGAAGAAATTGCCGCCTTGAATGAGTGGCCGGTGCCGATTACCGGCAGTTTTGATACTCGTTTTCTTGAGCTGCCGGCCGAAGTGCTGATTACGACCATGCAAACCAACCAGAAATACTTTCCGGTTAAGAGTGCCAAAGGTGAGTTGTTGGCCCACTTCATTACGTTTAGCAACATCGAAAGCAGCAATCCCGAGTCTATCCAACGCGGCAACGAGCGGGTGGTAACTCCGCGGCTTTCTGATGCAGAATTTTTCTGGAAACAAGATAGAAAGAAATCCCTGGAAGAGCGCGTGGAAAGTTTATCGACCAT
>Ga0208627_1000315_pt1 | contig 15159 bp, 12 predicted proteins | sample LakWasMet13_LOW5_2_FD_183861 | JGI IMG/M metagenome (GOLD analysis project Ga0208627, IMG submission 183861) | Freshwater sediment methanotrophic microbial communities from Lake Washington under simulated oxygen tension - Sediment Metagenome... | ecosystem: Environmental > Aquatic > Freshwater >... | reverse complement strand
AAGATATCATGCCGCATCGCATCTATTTTATTAATGAAAAATACTTGCGCCATTCTGCCGTTCTCGAGGCTGTCACCAAAAAAATCATTGGCGGCGTGGTAGGTCTGCGCATTAAAAATAATCAATGTATTGTAGATGTTGTTCACACGTACAGTTTCATCGAACATATTATGGTAATCGGTAGAAACGGGCAGGTTGGCCCTGAAGTTCTCATCGTTCAGCTTTAATGCTGCCTGGTATTTTTTTTCACTGTACGATTTATTTGGCTTGAATAATGAGGTGCCAGCCGCAATCGGCGCATCTGGCGTTAAATAAATGACCCCGGCAAAAATCGTGTTGGGGTCCTGATGCAGTACACCGCGCTCAAATTTGGCTTCCACTACCTGAAAACTTGTTGAAATCGCCCAGCGCATATTGTCATGCTGGGTATTGTGAAAGACAGATACCAGTTTTTTGCAGACTTTTTCATATAAATTTTTGTCTAGCTCGAATAAGTCTTTAGTTCTGCAGCCCGGGTAGACGTAATCAATATTCTTTAATTCATGGCAATAACTGAATTTCTGTTTTAGTGCAAACTTCCTGATTTCATCCGGATTTTCATAGAAATCTTCAATGATAGTGACGGTAGGGTATAAATTCATTTAATCTATTCTCAGTTTGCAGTCTCTGGCAGGTGTTAATCAGTAAAGCTGTGTCATTCTGATATATATTTGCACCAGAGTCCAGTCAGCCCATATTGGCTGACTGGTTATTCTGTTCAGGTAAGAAAGCAAACCCGCTATTGCAACTACTCTTCTATTCCTAGCTCCTGTATTTTCCGCGTTAATGTGTTGCGGCCGATGCCGAGCTGGCTAGCGGCTTCAACGCGGCGGCCATGTGTATGTTCAAGCGCCTTTTCAATCAATATCCGCTCGAATGTATTCGTGCGTGTCTCCATCACGTTCTGTTCACCGCGGCTAAGCGCATCGGCAACTTCAGATGCAAGTGCCTCCTGCCATGAAGCGCTGCCGGCGGGGGTGCCGGTGTCTTCCTTGAGTTCGGGCGGCAGGTCGGCAATGTCGATATTCTGGCCCGGCGCCATGACTGTGAGCCAGTGGCATACGTTTTCAAGTTGCCTGACATTGCCGCTCCAGTTAACTGCGCTCAGGTATTTGAGCGCGGCAACAGAGGGTTGTTTGGCTTCCACACCAAGTTCTGTAGCACTGTGCTGCAGAAAATGCTTGATCAGCAGGGGAATGTCTTCACGGCGCTCGCGTAATGGCGGCAGGCGTAAGCGGATCACATTCAGGCGGTGAAAAAGGTCTTCGCGGAATAACCCGTTTTTAACGCGCTGCTCCAGATCCTGATGGGTAGCGGCAATAATGCGTACGTTGACTTTGATGGGCTGATGGCCGCCTACGCGGTAAAACTGTCCGTCACTTAATACACGCAATAACCTTGTTTGCAGGTCTGCCGGCATGTCGCCGATTTCATCCAGAAACAGTGAGCCGGTATCGGCCTGCTCAAAACGGCCGCGGCGGGATGCCGCAGCGCCGGTAAATGCGCCGCGTTCATGGCCAAAGAGTTCGGATTCCAACAAGTCTTTAGGAATCGCCGCTGTGTTGATTGCAATAAAGGGTTTATCAGCACGCGGGCTGTGCCGGTGCAGCGCTCTTGCTACGAGCTCCTTACCGCTGCCTGATTCGCCGTTGATAAGCACAGTGGCATGCGAGCGGCTTAACCTGCCGATTGCGCGAAATACTTCCTGCATCGAAGGCGCCTGGCCGATAATCTCCGGCGTTGCTTCACTGAGGCTGTCATCGGAGCTCTCCGTTGCTTGCCTGGTGCTTTCTTCTACGGCACGTTTGATGATGTCAATGGCCTGGTCAACATCAAAAGGCTTTGCCAGATACTCAAATGCACCGCCCTGAAATGCCGCTACTGCACTTTCAAGATCTGAATAGGCGGTCATGATGATGACAGGAATGTCCGGGAATCTGCGCTTGATCTCACTTAAAAAATCCAGGCCGGAACCATTGGGCATACGGATATCGCTGACCACAACCTGTGGCTGGTTATGATCCAGTTCATTGAGTGCTTCCGCAATCGAAGAAAAGGTTCTGAACTCAAAATCAGTGCGTGCCAGCGCTTTTTCAAAAACCCAGCGAATAGATTTGTCGTCATCAATAATCCAGATTGGTTTCATATGGTTCTCTTATTTAAAGTCCGCGTTTTATGTATGCGTAATAGTTGTTGGTTGTTATTGTTGAATGCTGACAGGTTTAACAGCATTGGTTTCTATGGGCAGCAGAATCGTAAAGCAGGTGTTTCCAGGCTCACTCGTACATTCAATCATGCCGTGGTGCTGCGTGATGAATGTTTGCGCCAGCGTTAAACCCAGGCCGGAGCCGCCTTCGCTGCCGGAAACCAATGGATAAAAAATGCGGTCGCGTATATCAGCAGGGATGCCCGGGCCGTTATCAATGATTTCGAGCTTGATTGCTACGCGATAGCGTTTTCTTGCGAGCGTTACCTGCCGCTCGGCACGTGTTTTGAAAATAATCTGGCTGTCGGGTGTTTTGTGCGATTGCATGGCCTGTACGGCATTACGCGCAATATTCAGTACCGCCTGAATGAGTTTTTCCCTGTCGCCGATCAACTCCGGCAGGCTCAGGTCATAGTCACGCCGGATGATGACGGACTGCGGGGATTCGGCCAGTATCAGGCTTCTTACGCGTTCCAGTACTTCATGGATATTGGTCGGCTGGTATTTAGGCACGCGGTGCGGAATGAGCAGCCTGTCCATCAATGCCTGCAGGCGGTCAGCTTCTTTAATGATGACCTGTGTGTATTCCCGCAGGCTGGGTGAGGGCAGCTCATGCTCCAGCAGCTGCGCAGCACCGCGCAGGCCGCCTAGCGGGTTGCGTATTTCATGTGCAAGGTTGCGTAGCAGTTCGGCATTCGCTTGCTGTTGTATCAGCATGCGTTCTTCGCGTGCGATACGCAATTGCGCATCCATCTGCTGAAACTCAAGAATCAGGCTGGCAGCAGGTGATTCAATCGGGGTGACGGTACAGGTAACCGCAAAAGAGTTATGGCGGTGGGTACTGATGTTGAATTCATGTTCACGGAAAGGGCTTTGCTGCTGAATGGCATTGTTAACTGCCATCATCAGGATATCGCAGTTGGGGAACACATCGCCGATGTGCAGCCCGATGATCTGGGTGGCGCTGAAAGCAAAAATAATCTCGGCTCCAGGATTGACGTAAACCACACGGCAATTGTGATCGAGCAATATTATTGCTGTAGCTAAATGTTCTAACCCGGCAAAATGGTCTGGCGTTTTTTGAACCATAGTATTAATGCACTCAAAGTTTCAGTAATCATACTATGAATAAAGCAAAAGGTAGGCCAGAAGGGGTTAGATCGGGATAATATTTTGAAGTGGTTTTTTGGCAGGTGAAATTCATGTACCTCTAAGCCAAATAAAGCATAGGGGCACATGACTTGTATTTAAAGCACGGTGTTTTTAACGTGGTTTAACGCAGTGAATCCAGCTCTTTTTGCAGTAGCTCTATATTCTTCTGGTGGTTGTCCACATTCTCTTTCAGAGATTTCATTTTTTCTTCGAATTTAGGCACATTACGGAAGGTCTGGCCGTTGGCTGACCTGTATACCTCCGGGTTGGATTCACCTTCTGAGTAGGCCTTTTTAGCATCTTCCAGTGCTGCCTTTTCGGCATCCAGTTCGCTTTGCAGGATGCTCCTGCGCTTACCGTCGCGCTGGTTCTGCATGTCTTTATCTACACGCGGGAAACTATCCGGTGTGGCAGTGCGTTTATTGGCGGTGCTGCTGCTTTTTGCTTTGGCGCGATCATTACTGATGTTGTTCGCATCCGGGTCAATTTCCAAACGCGTAGCGCCTTTGGATTTGATGTTGGAGTAGGTAACGCGACCATCTGCATCTACATGCTTGTAAATCTCGGCAAGTGCTGTGGTTGAAGCGGTAAGGGTAATTAGCAACAAAAATAAGTGTTTTTTCATGGGCTTAGTTTATTAGAGTTGAACAGATTAGGCAATAAAGATAACAGCTGTATTGCTTTACGGTCAGGCGTACCGTTAGCTTTTAGAACGATTCAGGCTTGTATTAGTTGACTGTAAGTTGCGGGCAATAAAAAAGGGCGAGAAGCTCGCCCTTTTTTATTTGCTAGTTAATGCAGATTAGCATGAGTAGTACAGGCCAAACTCAGCTGGGTGCGGTGTAATGCGCACTTTGTTAACTTCTTCCATTTTCAGGTCAATGTAAGCATTGATCCAGTCATCAGTGAATACGCCGCCACGAGTCAGGAACTCACGGTCTTTATCCAAAGCCTCTAAAGCTTGTTCTAATGATGAACAAACGGTAGGGATTTGAGCGTCTTCTTCTGGTGGCAGATGGTACAAGTCTTTTGTTGCTGGCTCACCTGGGTGAATCTTGTTCTGTACGCCGTCTAAACCAGCCATCAGCAATGCTGAGAATGCCAGGTATGGGTTAGCGATAGGATCTGGGAAGCGCGCTTCAACACGGCGTGCTTTGTCAGAATGTACGAATGGGATACGGATTGAAGCTGAGCGGTTTTTAGCTGAGTAAGCCAGTTTAACCGGTGCTTCAAAGTGTGGAACCAGACGTTTGTAAGAGTTTGTACCTGGGTTTGTGATCGCGTTCAATGCACGGGCGTGTTTGATAATACCGCCGATGTAGTAAAGCGCGAACTCGCTCAAGCCAGCGTAGCCATTGCCTGCGAACAGGTTTTTGCCATCTTTCCATACTGATTGGTGCACGTGCATACCGCTGCCGTTATCGCCAGCGAATGGTTTTGGCATGAATGTAGCTGTTTTGCCATAAGCATGAGCAGTGTTCAAGATGACGTATTTCTGGATTTGTGTCCAGTCAGCGCGCTGTGTCAATGTGCTGAATCTAGTACCGATTTCGCACTGGCCAGCAGTTGCAACTTCGTGGTGGTGCACTTCAACAGGCACGCCCATCGCTTCCAATGTTGTACACATTGCTGAACGGATGTCGTGTAATGAATCGACTGGTGGCACTGGGAAGTAGCCGCCTTTAACGCCAGGACGGTGACCTGTGTTGCCGCCTTCGAATTTCTCGTTTGATGCCCATGCACCTTCTTCTGAGTTGATGCGCACTGAGCAGCCGCTCATTGCAACTTCCCATTGAATGCTGTCAAAAATGAAGAATTCTGGTTCTGGACCGAAGTAAGCAGTGTCGCCCAGGCCAGTTGATTTCAAGTAAGCTTCAGCACGTTTTGCCAAAGAGCGTGGGTCACGGTCGTAACCTTTACCATCGGTAGGGTCTACTACGTCACATGTCAGGATCAGTGTTGGCTCGTCCATGAATGGATCGATGTTCGCTGTTGACGGGTCTGGCATCAATTGCATGTCAGATGCTTGAATGCCTTTCCAGCCGCCGATTGATGAGCCATCAAAAGCGTGACCTTCTGTAAACTTGTCTTCATTGAAGTGAGAAACAGGCACAGTTACGTGTTGTTCCTTACCGCGAGTGTCAGTAAAACGAAAATCGACAAATTTGATGTCATTTTCTTTTACCATTTTCATTACATTAGCCACTGACATTTAGAATCTCCTAGTGATGGTGTGGTTTAAATTAAAGTGTAAAGTAAAACTATAAAAATCAATTAAATTCAACTCAGTAGATTAGCAGGAAACGTGCCAATCTCAAAAGCATTAAACACATGCAGTTTTATGTGCATGCACTCAGTGTTACGATAATTTTTGCGCCAGATTGGTGCATCATATAAATTTACGCACCAAGATGGAGCGTTTGGCGGGCGTGAATATTTTGCAGGTTTTAAGGCTATACTTTTAAAATTCGTAAAAACAGAATTATAACTTTTAAGAAGGACAATGTGATGAGTAATCCGTCAGAAGTTTTGGCTTTGGCACAAAATCGTGCCGCAGAGAAAAATTTACCTTATGCCGGCGCCTTGACCCCTGAAGAAGCCTTTGAGGTTTTGCAGGCAAATCCTAAGGCACTGCTGGTAGATGTCCGCACTAAAGCTGAACTTGAACTGGTTGGACGCATTCCCGGTGCAATCAATATAGAGTGGGCTTTTTATCCCGGTATGGTGGCGAATGCGGATTTTACAAAGCAATTAACCGCTGAGCTTGACCGCCATCAGTGCGATCAGGATTCTGTGTTGATTTTTCTGTGCCGCACGGGTGGCCGCTCACATAACGCCGCGGCGGTAGCGGCATCGCTGGGGTTCTCCCAAGCTTATAATACGCTTGAGGGCTTTGAGGGTGAAGCCAATGCCGATAAGCAGCGCACGCTGATTAATGGCTGGAAACATTCCGGCTTGCCTTGGACTAACTAATGATGGTTGATAAGTACGCTGTGATTGGTAACCCTATCGCGCACAGTAAGTCACCGATGATTCACGAGGCCTTTGCCAGGCAAACCCGGCAGAATATGACTTATGAGCGTATTTTGGCGCCTTTGGATGCATTTGCAGAGACGGTTCAAGATCTGATCGCAAAAGACTATAAGGGGGTGAATGTCACAGTGCCGTTCAAGTTTGAGGCCTTGGAGTTTGCATCCCGGAATGGAAAAATCAACCCGCTTGCCGATACGGCGCGCGCATCGAACACCCTGATCGTTAAAGAAGATGGCAGCGTTATTGCCGAAAATACCGATGGTATCGGACTGGTGAACGATGTTGCTAATAACCTGAAATTTGATATTCAGCATAAAAAAGTGCTTTTGCTGGGGAGCGGAGGCGCGGCCTTTGGTGTGTTGCAGCCGTTGGTGAATGCGGATCCTGACCTTATTGTGATTGCGAATCGTACCTTTGCCAAAGCGGAAGAAGCGGTAAAAATCCTTGCCGAAATCATTAATGCCAGTAAAAGTAAAACCAGGTGTGCAGCTAAACACTTTGATGAGCTGGCCGGGCTTGAATTTGATCTGGTGATCAATAGCACTTCGACTGGTTTAACTGACACGGCGTTGCCGATTCCGGATTCAATTTTTGCTGAAGGCTGTTTAGCCTATGACATGATGTATGGCCGTGAAACGCCTTTTATGAAGCAGGCGCATGCGGCTGGGGCAGATGTGGCTGACGGTTTAGGTATGCTGGTTGAGCAGGCAGCCGAGGCTTTTAATATGTGGCGTGGCGTACGGCCGGAAACGCAGCCGGTGATTGAAATGATAAGAGCGCTGTAAATGTTGAAACGTTTTTTAAATGATTGGCTGCTGAATCAGCGCCCCGGTGCCAGGCCTTTGACTAAAGGCGGCTATATCAAGCGCGGCCTGGCATTGCTGGTGACATTTGTTCTGCTGTATCAGGTCTGGATATTCCTGCATATCTGCTGGTGGATTAAATTCAATCCGCATTCAAGTGCGTTCATGGAAGATCGCCTGGAGATTATTCAGGTGAAACGCCCGGATGCTGAGCTGAAATATAAGTGGGTCAATTACGAAAAAATATCGATCAACCTCAAGCGCGCAGTGATTGCCTCTGAAGATGCGAAGTTTCTTGAGCATGAAGGTTTCGATTGGGATGGCATTCAAAAAGCTTACGAGAAAAACCTGAAAAAAGGCAAGATCGTTGCCGGTGGTTCCACGATCAGCCAGCAGCTGGCAAAGAACCTGTTTTTATCCACCAAGCGCACGCCCTGGCGTAAGGCACAGGAAGCGGTCATTACGCTGATGCTGGAAAAGATACTCAGTAAGCGCCGTATATTGGAGATTTACCTGAATGTGATTGAGTGGGGTAATGGTGTGTTCGGGGCAGAAGCCGCTGCGCGGCATTACTATAAAACCAGCGCATCCAAGCTCGGTGCCGGGCAGGCTGCCAAGCTGGCGGCGATGATTCCCAACCCGCGTTTTTATGATCAACACCAATATACGCGTTACCTGAATCGCCGTACATCGACCATACAGGCCAGAATGTATATGGTACAGGTGCCAAAATAAGCGGATGCAATCATTTCGAAGGCGTTGGCTATATCAAGATAAACCATGAATTTGCCATGTCTGAGTGCCGCTGGACTCAGGCATGGTTTTGATTACAGCATGTGTTTCAGGTATTTGGCGGTGTAGCTGCTGCCATTCAGCGCGACCTGTTCCGGCGTACCTTCTGCAATGATGGTGCCGCCGCCATCGCCGCCTTCCGGCCCCATATCTACAATCCAGTCTGCAGTTTTAATCACATCCAGGTTGTGTTCAATGATGACGATGGTGTTGCCGGCATCACGCAGGCGATGAATGACATCAAGCAGCAGTTGAATATCAGCAAAATGCAAGCCGGTGGTAGGCTCATCCAGAATGTACAAGGTACGGCCGGTATCACGTTTGCTAAGTTCCAGTGCCAGTTTCACGCGCTGTGCTTCACCGCCGGATAATGTCGTGGCGCTCTGGCCGAGCGTGATATAGCCAAGACCAACATCAAGCAATGTTTGCAGTTTGCGTGCGATGACAGGCTGTGCGCTGAAGAAGGCATGCGCCTGCTCAACCGTCATGCCCAGAATCTCATGAATGTTTTTACCTTTGAACTGGACTTCCAGCGTTTCACGGTTGTAGCGGTGGCCTTTGCACACATCACATGGCACGTATACGTCTGGCAAAAAGTGCATCTCTACGCGGATTACGCCATCGCCCTGGCAAGACTCGCAACGACCGCCTTTGACGTTGAATGAATAGCGACCAGGACCATAGCCGCGTGCGCGGCTTTCCGGCACGTTGGCAAATAAATCACGTATCGGCGTAAACAGGCCGGTGTAAGTTGCCGGGTTGGAGCGCGGTGTGCGCCCAATCGGGCTCTGGTCTACATCAACTACCTTGTCAAAGAATTCCAAGCCATCCATTTCGCCATACGGGGCGGACTCAGTGCTGCTGCCATACAGATGGTGCGCAACAATACGGTACAGCGTGTCGTTAATCAGCGTGGACTTTCCGCTGCCGGATACGCCGGTGATGCAGCTGAGTAAGCCAACCGGCAGCTTCAGGGTCACGTCTTTCAAGTTGTTGCCGGTAGCGTGGGTGAGTTTCATCCAGCGTGCAGGGTCAGGCGCGGTGCGTTTTTTGTTGTAGGTGATCTGGCGTTTTCCGCTCAGGTATTCACCGGTGACCGAGTTCGGGTTGTCTTTAATCTGCTGCGGCGTGCCTTCTGCCACGATGCGGCCGCCGTGTTCGCCAGCACCCGGGCCGATATCCACGACGTAATCAGCTTCCATGATCGCATCCTGATCATGTTCCACCACAATCACGCTGTTGCCGATGTCACGCAGGCGTTTGAGCGTGTCGAGCAAGCGGTCGTTGTCGCGCTGGTGCAGACCGATGGATGGTTCATCCAATACGTACATGACACCGGTCAAGCCGCTGCCAATCTGCGAGGCGAGACGAATACGCTGTGCTTCACCGCCGGATAAGGTTTCGGCGGAGCGGGACAGTGATAAGTATTCCAGGCCGACGTTGGTCAGGAATTTGAGGCGGTTGCTGATCTCTTTAACGATTTTGTCAGCGATGGCAAGTTTAGCGCCTGTCAGCTCAATGGTGTCGAAGAAAGTGAGTGCTTGCTTTAGTGGCACTTCGCATACTTCATGAATATTTTTATTGCCTACTTTTACGTGACGCGCCTCTTTGCGTAAGCGTGTACCGACGCAATCCGGGCAGGTTTGCGAGTTCAGGTATTTTGCGAGCTCTTCGCGCACAGTCTGTGAGTCTGTTTCGTGATAGCGTCTTTGCAGGTTGTTTAAAATACCTTCGAAGGCGTGGTTTTTTTGATAGAACACGCCGCGCTCATTAAGATATTTAAAGCCGATATCTTCTTTACCGCTGCCGTGCAACAGGATGTGCTGGATGTTCTCCGGCAGTTTTTCAAAAGTCGTGTCCAGATCAAAGTTGTAGTGTGCCGCCAGGCTGGATAGCATCTGGAAATAAAACTGGTTACGTCTGTCCCAGCCCTTGATCGCACCGGCCGCCAGTGATAAATGCGGAAATGCGACTACGCGTTTCGGGTCAAAAAAGTTGATGTTGCCCAAGCCGTCACATTTCGGGCAGGCACCCATCGGGTTGTTAAATGAGAACAGGCGCGGCTCTAATTCAGCAAGTGAGTAGTCACAAACCGGGCATGAGAATTTGGCTGAGAATAAAAGCTCTTTATCCGTATCCATTTCCACGGCAATCGCTTTGCCTTCGGCCAAACGCAGGGCGGTTTCAAATGATTCCGCGATACGCTGTTTCATATCCGCTTTAACTTTAATGCGGTCAACTACTACGTCTACATTATGTTTAGTGGTTTTTGCCAGCTGCGGCAATGCGTCGACTTCGTAAATCTTGCCGTCTACACGCAGGCGTACAAAGCCCTGTGCTTTCAGCTCTTCAAATAAATCAATTTGCTCGCCCTTGCGGTTAGACACAACCGGCGCCAGTATCATGAGTTTGGTGTCTTCAGGTAGCGCCAGTACGCTGTCCACCATCTGGCTTACCGTTTGCGCTTCGAGCTTGATGCCGTGTTCCGGGCACTCCGGGTCACCGGCACGTGCGTACAGCAGCCTCAAGTAGTCATGAATCTCGGTAACCGTGCCTACAGTAGAGCGTGGATTATGTGAGGTGGATTTCTGCTCAATGGAAATAGCAGGGGACAAGCCCTCGATTAAATCGACATCGGGTTTGTCCATGCGTGCCAGAAACTGGCGGGCGTATGCCGAGAGTGATTCAACATAACGGCGCTGACCCTCTGCGTATAACGTATCAAAAGCCAGTGAGGACTTGCCGGAACCGGACAAGCCGGTAATGACTACCAGCTGGTTGCGCGGAATATCCAGCGATATATTCTTTAAATTGTGGGTACGTGCACCGCGAATACGAATTAAATCCATTGGTTTAAATCCATCATGCTTTTACTAAGCGTTTACTAAAAATTAGGGCAACCTGCTAATATACCTACTTTTACGCATTAAGATTAATTATTTTTCATGTCATCGTTGCACAATACAACATCTTCGACAATTAGCGTTGTCGAAGACATCATCTCTACAGAAAAAATGACGCCGGCGGAATTGCGCGCCACGTTAAGTCTGGCGTCGATTTATGGCCTGCGCATGCTGGGCATGTTTCTGATTCTGCCGATTTTTGCGATTTATGCATCAACATTGCCGGATAAGCCCAGCGGCTTGATGGTGGGCTTGGCGCTGGGGGCATACGGCCTGACACAGGCTTTGCTGCAATTGCCGTTCGGCATGGCCTCTGACAAATACGGCCGTAAGCCAATGATTTACATCGGTCTGGGTATTTTTGCCCTCGGCAGTATGGTGGCGGCGCTTGCGATGAATATCGAGGGCGTGATTATCGGGCGCGCGATTCAGGGTGCTGGCGCGGTTTCTGCGGTAGTCACTGCCTTGGTGGCCGACCTGACACGTGATGAGCATCGCACCAAGGCTATGGCAACCATAGGCGGTACCATAGGCATTGCATTCGCGCTTTCACTGGTAGCGGGGCCGATTCTGAATGACTGGATCGGTGTGCCGGGAATATTTTTCCTGACCGGGATACTGACACTGGCGGCTATTGCTGTGGTGAAATATGTGGTGCCGGATCCGATTGACAGCCATTACCACTCGGATGCAAGTGCAGCGCCGGCTAAATTGAAAGACGTGCTGAAAAATACCCAGCTGCTGCGTTTGAACTATGGCATATTTGCCTTGCATGCGGCACAGATGGCCATGTTTGTCGTCGTGCCTTTTGCAATCAACCAGTCCAGCGCGATGGATGTGAACCAGCACTGGAAAATTTACCTGCCGGTAGTGCTGGCTGCATTTGTGCTCATGGTGCCTGCGATTATTTATGGAGAAAAGCAATCCAAAATGAAACAGGTGTTCGTGGCGGCAGTAGCAGTCATGCTGCTGGCACAAATCATGTTTGCGGTTTCAATATCGTATTTCTGGGGTATTGTTGCCTCGCTCACCATCTATTTCATTGCATTTAACCTGCTGGAAGCGTCATTACCGTCATTGATCAGCAAAATTGCACCGGCAGCAGCAAAAGGCACTGCGATGGGGGTTTATAATACGTCGCAGTCACTGGGTATTTTTGTCGGCGGTGCATTGGGCGGCTACCTGTCGCATGCGCACGGCTTTTCCAGTGTATTTATATTTTGTGGCGTGATGATGGTTTTATGGCTATTATTTGCATCATCCATGCAGGCACCGTTAGCGGTCAGAACTAGGATGTACACGATGGATGCCTCTGCTGACGGCATGTCGGCAGCTGACGCAAGCGCGATCAGGGCCAGGTTGCTTGAGTGCGCGGGTGTGGTCGAGGCTGCGGTACTGCCGCAGGAGCGCACGGTAATATTGAAATTAGATAAATCGCATGATTGGGATGACGCCCAAGTGTATCAATTGTTGAAGGGATAAGTATGGCATCAGTGAATAAAGTGATATTAATAGGCAATCTGGGACGTGATCCGGAAGTGCGCTATATGCCGAATGGTGAGGCTGTATGTAATTTTAGTATTGCAACAACTGATAGCTGGAAAGATAAATCCGGCGCCAAGCAAGAGCGTACGGAGTGGCACAATATTGTGATGTACCGCAAGTTGGCTGAAATTGCCGGCGAGTACCTTAAAAAAGGTCGCCCGGTTTATGTGGAAGGCCGTCTGCAGACACGTAAATGGCAAACTAAAGAAGGCCAGGATCGTTACACTACAGAAATCATTGCGGACCAGATGCAGATGCTGGGTGGCCGTGATGGTGCCGGTTCCAATGCCAGCTATGATGGCGGTATGGATCAGGGTGGCATGGACAGCGATTACAACCAAGCGCCACCAAGCCAGGGTCAGGCCAGAACTGCACCTGCCCAATCTGCACCTAAAGCTGCAACAACAGGCTCAGGTTTTGATGATTTTGAGGACGACATACCGTTTTAAAGAATCCTTGTGTCAGAGCTGAAAGTATTAATTACTAGGCTCCTGATCTCAGGGCAGCGGTCATTCACAGATGGTATTCACCCTCTGTGAAGTTTTTTTATATGATTTTGATGGTGGGCAATCAACAACATTGCTGAGCTATGCTGATACTAGACCCCAAACTAGCTTTTGTAATAGCCCACTACAACCCTGATGGCAGGGTGCCCCGTGATCTTTTTAATCTAGTCGTCTACATATCCAAGTTATCAGACAGGATTGTATTCGTATCTACGAATATCGCTGAATCTGAAATCAGCAAACTATCCCGATACGCGCAGGTTATCGCCCGTGAGAATTTCGGCTATGATTTCTGGTCGTACAGGATCGGAGTCGAGACGCTTGGTAACTTGAAGCAAACAGAGCGTATTGTTTTTTTAAACAGTTCATTCATCACTTTAGACCCTGAAGCTTTGATGGATAGTTTTTTAAAACCTGTCAGTGGCCAAGCATTGCGGGGACTCACCGTATCAAATCACCCGAAACTGCATGTGCAAAGCTATCTGTTTGCGTTTGAACATAGCGCCCTGATAAATTCTAGCGAGTTCAAAAGCTGGTGGGAGCAGATGACTCCATTATCAAGCCGTGATGCAGTGATCGATCATTATGAAATAGGCATGTCTGACTGGTTCAGCAAACGAGGCATTCCTATCAAATCGGCTTTGAAATTAGGTCAAAAAGATATTGTAAAATCAGTTTATCGTGCTTTAGTTAAGCGCAATTGGAAGATTACTGATTTTGCAAAACTATTAAGAATGAAATTAAATTTCTATTTAAGGGTTCATCAAAATCTGAATCCAACGCATTTTTTTTGGATGGCCTTGTATCATCAATCTAAGATACTTAAAGTTGATTTAATTAAGAACAACCCAACTCATCAAGACCTGGGTAAATTATTCAAGCATATTGACCAGGGGCAACTCGCGTTAATCAACGATGCAATTGATGTGAGGCTGGCTAGCGGGCAGCACTAAACTGGCAAACCGGATTGCTATGCCAATCAGTACTTGCTGATCAGGTATGAGCCCGCAAAATTATTTCAAAAGGGCTGATGCGGCATGGCTGATTTTAGGCGGCTTCATTGTGCGGTGAGTTTTATCACATTGATTTCGGCATGTATGGTTACTTGGCAGTTGACCATAACCCTATGTAATGCCCTCTATGCAAGCAGGTGGTTGGAAGCATGTTGTTTTGTGTCCAGCCGGTCAGCAAAGTCCGTTAAAGAGCAGAAAGACATATTTTTTGATGACGGATGGTTCATAAAATATTCCACTGCCTGATCAAATTGAATCCGGTTGTATGCATCCATCCGAACATCGGTTCGCATCTCTGCAAGCAGGTAAGGATCGGGCATAGCCAGATTCTGGTCTACAATTTTCGGTATACGATGAAACGGAATGCCAAGCAGTAGTTTCTGATAGTAGCTAATGTCTGTGCTTCCCTCACTCGGTATCTCACCTACACTTGGGGGAATCTCCCAAATTGACCTCTCATCGCCAGATATTGGTTTGGTAAGGTTTTTATGTGAAGGCTTAAAAGGTCTCCTGGGGGTTTCCTGATAGTCGGGTATATTTCCAGTATGCTTTTCACCTTTGGCGAGCAATGGGTGTGGCTGATGTTTAGGATGCATGCTCATATCGCAGCGATACCCTAAAGACTCAAGCTGCGTAAGCACGTCATCGCTCATGTAGTGGTCACCGAATGAAAACGATTTAGGCTGTAATTGCATGGAATCGACAAAGGCATGATGTGCAGTATCAACACAGCTTTTTATCCAGTCACTATCAGAGAACTCTGTAACCCAGCTTTTACGCCACCATTTCTGATATGGCCGCCAGCTATGTAGATGCACGCCAATTTCATCGCCTGCGGCAATCGCCTCGTTAATCATCGAGCGATACTGGTGCACGGCCCAGTCTGGTTTTCCATATACATGTTGAATCTGGGGATCAAGGCGAAATAGCCAGTTGTATTTGACTGGCCTGCCGGTGGCTTTTTCTAAATCAGGTCGTTTTTCGAGCAAAAATGCATGCAAGTTCTCATACCCTAACCAGCGCTTTTTTTTATATTCAATGACGCGCATTTCAGGCTCGACATGAATATTGAACATCACCGGAATGTAAGTGCTGTCGTTTATCACGAACTGCTCCCCAAATATTTTTATAATTAGTAAAACGTGATATTAAGGCGTTTTGAATTGC
>Ga0208627_1000297_pt1 | contig 15556 bp, 19 predicted proteins | sample LakWasMet13_LOW5_2_FD_183861 | JGI IMG/M metagenome (GOLD analysis project Ga0208627, IMG submission 183861) | Freshwater sediment methanotrophic microbial communities from Lake Washington under simulated oxygen tension - Sediment Metagenome... | ecosystem: Environmental > Aquatic > Freshwater >... | reverse complement strand
CTGCAAAAATCGCAATGAAGTTTTTTTCATAAGTTATGCCAGATGTGAGAGGGCGTTAACAATCTCCTAGCAAATATAAAGCCAACATAAACGTTAAGGTCTTTTGCATGACTCCGGCTTCGATGTTATTAGCTCAATTTTTAAGGCAAAGCCATGAACAGGGCGGCGTTCATGGGCAACAGGATTTTGTAGGGTTTACGACACGCGCATTTTGATCGCTGTCGATATGTATGACTTACAACAGTTTTTGCGCACCATTTTGTAGCGTTTTGGCAAGGCGCTCGGCCAGCAAAAACGCGTCGCGTCTGCACATTTGTCGAATTGGCATAATTGATGCTGTGGTCTAGTCAACAGAACAGACTGGAAAAAACAGTGAGTGAATATCTTCTTCTTTTATTAGGAACGGCTCTGGTCAACAACGTGGTTCTGGTGAAATTCCTCGGGCTGTGTCCATTTATGGGCGTTTCGAAAAAACTGGATTCGGCATTGAGCATGGGCTTGGCAACCACTTTTGTACTAACCTTGGCTGCGATGACCAGCTGGATGCTGGAACACTTTATTCTGGCGCCGTTTAATATCCAGTTTTTACGGATACTCGCGTTTATCCTGGTGATCGCCGCCGTGGTGCAGTTTACCGAAATGGTCGTGCATAAAACCAGCCCGGTGCTGTACCAGATATTGGGCATTTTCCTGCCGCTGATTACCACCAATTGCGCAGTGTTGGGCGTGGCCTTGCTCAATGTGCAGGAGCAATACGGTTTTATGCAGAGCGTGATTTTCGGCTTCGGGTCCGCGCTCGGCTTTACGCTGGTGATGGTGTTGTTTGCAGGTTTGCGGGAGCGTCTGGCGTTAATGGCAGTCCCGACCTTATTTGCAGGCACGCCGATTGCGTTTATTACCGCCGGGATTTTATCGCTGGCATTTATGGGTTTTGCAGGGCTTTACAGCAAATGATTTACAGGAAATAAACTATGTATGTTTTATCCGCCATTGTAAGTTTAACCTTGTTAGGGCTGTTTCTAGGCTTGCTGCTGGGTATTGCCGGCAAGTATTTAAAAGTCGAAAGCAGCCCGATTGTCGATGAGCTGGAAGCCTTGCTGCCCGGTTCTCAATGCGGCCAATGCGGTTTCCCGGGTTGCAGGCCGGCGGCCGAAGCCTTGGCCGAAGGTAATGCGCCGGCCACGATGTGCCCTCCGGGCGGCAGCGCGTTGGCTGAGCAAATCGCCGCTTTATTGGGTTTGGATCTGGATTTAAGCGATGTCAAAGAACCTGAGTTGTTGGTTGCCAGAGTCAGCGAAGACACCTGCACCGGATGCACCCGTTGTTTTAAAGTCTGCCCTACCGATGCGATTGTCGGTGCGCCCAAGCAAATCCATGCCGTGGTTGCCGATGCTTGTATCGCCTGCAAGAAATGCGTCGACGTTTGTCCAACCGAATGTCTGCAAATGCACCCTGTCGAGGTCACTTTGCGTAATTGGCGTTGGGCCAAGCCCCCCTTGCCTGCGCCTGCGCCAAGGAGGAATGCACTATGTTAAGTTTTTTTACAAAACCGCGTCTTCGAGGCGGCGTGCATGCAGAGGAGCATAAAGCCGTAACCGCTGCATTGCCCATAGCCAGCAATTTCCCGCTACCGAAAAAACTGTATATTCCACTGCAACAGCATGTAGGAAAACCCGCTGAGCCGTTGATCATGGTCGGTGAAAAAGTGCTGAAAGGGCAATTGTTGGCTTACAGCCAGGGCTTAATTTCTGCGCCGGTACATGCGCCCAGCTCCGGCGTTATTATCGATGTTAACGATTACCCTGCACCCCACCCGTCCGCATTGCCTATCCGTACTATCGTGCTGGAAACCGACGGCAAGGATGAATGGATCAAAACACAACTTGTCGATGATCCGTTCCAGCTACATCCTGAAGAGATCAGCTTGCGCGTCGGCGCGGCAGGCATTGTCGGCTTGGGCGGTGCAACCTTCCCGACTGCGGTCAAGCTGAACATGGGCCGTGAAAACCATGTCGATACCTTGATTATCAACGGCTCGGAATGTGAGCCTTATTTATGTTGCGATGACCGGTTGATGCAAGAGCGCGCCGAACAGATTATCGACGGCGTGCGCTTGATGCTGCACGGCATGGAAACGGAAAACGCGGTGGTCGCGATCGAAGATAACAAACCGCAAGCCTTTCTTGCGATGCGAGCCGCAGCCGATCCTTATGCGCCGGTTAACGTCATCCAAATCCCCACCCGCTATCCGATGGGTTGGGATCGGCAGTTGATCCGTTATATCACCGGCAAGGAAGTCCCCGTCGGTTGCCGCTCGTCGGAAATCGGCGTGACCATCCATAATATCGGCACCGCTTATGCGGTTCATAAAGCCATTCGTTACGGTCAGCCCTTGCTGAACCGTGTAGTCACCATAGCCGGCGGCGCGGTGAAACAACCGATGAATGTCGAAGTGCCTTTCGGTACGTTAATTTCAGAACTGTTCGATTTTTGCGAAGTCAATTTGGATGAAACCGCACGCATTATTATGGGCGGCCCGATGATGGGCGATTCTTTACCACATACCAGTTTGCCCACTGTTAAAGCCACCAGCGGCATTTTGGCATTAACCCAAAGCGAACTCAAAAACACCGACGAACAACCCTGTATCCGTTGCGCCAGTTGCGTCAGCGTATGTCCGGCGGGACTCAGGCCTTTAGATATGGCCAACAATATCCGCATTAACCAATTGGATGCGGCGGTGGATTTGGGTTTAAAAGACTGCATCAGCTGCGGTTGTTGCTCTTATATCTGTCCGTCCAATATTCCACTGGTGCAGTATTTTAAATATGCCTCGGGCGAAGTCATAGCAAGACAACAGGCCCAGCATAAATCCGAGCAAACCAAACGTCTGATCGATGCGCGTAATGCCCGCATGGAGCGCATCGCCCAACAACAACGCGAAGAGGAGCAGGCACGGATAGCGGCTAAGGCTGAGCGCGAACGGCTGAAGGCCGAACAGGAGGCATCGGTATGATGGTACATATGAAACCCAGCAGCGGCGCGCATGTCGGCACCAACAAGAGCGTCAGCCATATCATGTGGCAAGTCATGCTGGCGCTGTCTCCGGCAACGGCATTCGGTCTGTTGTGTTTTGGTTGGCCCGCAATCAACCTGTTTATTATTACCGTGCTGTCGGCGGTTGTGTTTGAAGCCTTATGCATGCGGCTCAAGGGCAAAATAGCCAAACCGGTCATTATGGACGGCTCTGCGGTACTGACCAGCTGGCTGCTGGCGATTACGCTGCCGCCCTGGGCGCCCTGGTGGATCGGGGTGGTCGGCTCCGGGCTAGCGATTATTTTAGGCAAGCAGGTTTACGGCGGCTTGGGACAAAACCTGTTCAACCCGGCGATGCTGGCTCGCGTTGCTTTGCTGATTTCTTTTCCTATCGAAATGACCACTTGGGCGAATGTATCGCCATTGTTTTTTTCGAACTCGCCGGGCCTGATCGAAAGCTGGCATATCACTTTTTCAGGCTTGGACAATATCGACGCCAGCACCGGCGCGACTACATTGGGATTTATTAAAACCGAATTTTCCCAGAACCGTTTGTTGACCGACATACTGAAAGATTATTCCGGTTTTTTGAATTTTATCGGCTGGAGCCGTGGCAGTTTGGGCGAAACCTCAACGCTGTTGCTGGGCTTGGGCGGCTTGTGGCTAATCCGAAAAAACATCATTCAATGGCAGATTCCGGTGTCTTTACTCATGACAGTCATGCTATTAGCCGGATTTTTTCATGCCGTGGACAGCGAGCATTATGTCAGCTCATTGCTGCATTTGAATTCCGGCGCGTTGATGTGCGTGGCGTTTTTTATCGCCACCGATTATGTCACTTCGCCGAATACCTCTGCCGGGCAACTGGTATTTGGCGCGGGTTGCGGGCTACTGATTTTCGTTATCCGCACTTGGGGTGCGTATCCTGAAGGCGCGGGTTTTGCGGTGCTGTTAATGAATTCAGCGACGCCGTTGATCGATTATTACATTAAGCCCAGAATCTACGGGCGCGATCGTAAAGGCAAGCCGCTTGAGATACCGAAATAGTAAACATCGTAGGCCGGAATACCCATAGGGCACAAATAAGCTGGTTGTAGCGTTAGCGGAAAAGGCGTTTCCGGCAAATAGTGCACGAGTTCGCCGGAAACGCTTTTTCTCGCTTACGCTTGAAAAGCCTTATTCCGGCCTACGCATAAATTAAGAAAAAAATGTTAATACCTCGTTCCCACGCGCTGCGTGGGAATGCATTACAGGACGCGCTGCGTCCAGTATTTGGAAGACGCATTGCCGGCAACTCATCGTTCGCGGCGCAGCGCGCCATTGACTGCATTCCCACGCAACGCGTGGGAACGAGGCGAAAGCCTTATTCCGGTCTACGCATAAGCTAAGAAAAAAATATAAGACAAATAAAATGTTAATCGAGTAGGGCGCGCTATGTGCGCCAAAGAGATAGCAACGTTTTTCAAACATCGGGAAAGGCGCGCACGGCGCGCCCTACAGCGGTGAGAATTTCCCTAGCTCCCACGCTGGAGCGTGGGAACGATAAGAAACGATCAAAATTGAACCAGAGCGTAAGCCATGAAACTTGACCCAGCAACCATAGAACGCCTGAAACAAAAAATCGCCTTTTACCGGGAATTCCTGAAAAACTGGCTGGAACCCTCGAATCTGGCCCAACTCAGGCCCAAACTGGAATTTCAAACCGGCGTGTTAGCGGGCTTCGCTTTAATCGCCAGCGTATTGCTGGGCGTGACCAATTGCAGCACCGAAGGCACGATCCAGCGCCGGCTCGATGAAGATTTAAAAAAATCCCTGGAAGAAGTCGTACCCGTCGCCCTTTACGATAACGACATGCTGCAAGACACGCTGACTATTCCTTCAGCCGAATACAACATAGGCACTGACGAAACCACGGTTTATATCGCCAAAAAGTCCGGCAAGGTCAGCGCCGTGTGTTTCAAGTTTACCGCACCCGACGGCTATTCCGGCGCGATCAATATGATTATGGGCATTGATCGCGACGGCAATATCCTGGGTGTACGGGTACTGAGCCACAAAGAAACGCCAGGTCTGGGCGATAAGATTGAAGTCGCCAAATCGGATTGGATTTTGAAGTTTACCGGGCGCTCCCTGGACAATTTAGCACCGGCAAAATGGGCAGTAAAAAAGGATGGTGGAGAGTTCGACCAATTTGCCGGTGCGACCATTACTCCGCGCAAATCGGTGCAAGCCATTTACCGCGGCTTGCAGTTATTCAAAGCGCATCAAGACCAGCTGATCAATCCTTGAGGGCATGACCATGTTTTTATCGGAAACTTATCGCAAAATCGCCGCCGACGGTATTTGGAACAATAACATCGTATTCGGGCAAAACCTGGCGTTGTGCCCGTTACTCGCAGTGACCGGCACAGCCACCAACGGCTTAGGCATGGGCCTGGCTACACTGGTGGTTATCGTTGCTTCCAACGGCTTGATTTCAGTAGCCCGGCATTTAATTCCCAGCGAAATCCGCATCCCGATTTTCGTGTTGCTGATCGCCGCGCTGGTGACTTTGGTCGATATTTTAATGAATGCCTGGGCGCATGAACTTTACAAAGTGTTGGGCTTGTTCATTGCCTTGATCGTGACCAATTGCGCCTTGCTGGGCCGCGCCGAAGCTTTTGCCTCCAAGCAGCCGGTCAGGCATGCGCTGTGGGACGGATTGATGATGGGTTTAGGCTTCCTGATCGTACTGGTCGCGCTCGGTGCGGCAAGAGAAATCAGCGCATCGGGTACGTTGTTCGCTAATGCATCAGTATTGCTGGGCGAATCGTTCAGGTTTCTGGAAGTCACCGTCATCCCCAACTACAAAGGCTTTTTACTGATGGCGCTGCCGCCCGGAGGATTCATCATGCTGGCTTTTTTGATTGTCGGGAAACGCTTGGTCGATCAAAAAATTGCAGAAAGAAAACAGAGAAAATCATCAGTAACCGTATTAACCCCAGTGATTGCTGAGGAGGAATCATGAACGTCGGAGTTTGCTATGCACAAGTCGATAGACAACTATGGATGCGCTTGGAAGTGCCGGATAACAGCACCATCGAAGAAACGATTAATCTGTCCGGGGTATTAAAACTGTATCCCGAGATAAACCTGTCCATCCAGAAAGTGGGCATATTCGGCAAAATCGCCCCGCTGGATACCGCGGTAAAGGATGGCGACAGGGTGGAAATTTATCGCCAAATCACCGCCGATCCGCAGATGGTGCAGCGGCGAAGACGTTGAATTAGTCTTGTAGGCTCGTAAGTGCCGTTGCACTTCGCTCCTGAAGCAAAACGAAGAATGATACAAAAAAATCTTCGGGCTCATTAAATCGCTGTATCCCTTTTGTGTCGTGGCTTGTGGCTTTTTCGTTCAGACACTATTTATGTTCAATCAACGATGTACGGGTAATTTCCACAAACTCATAGATTTCCAGCGCCCCAACAATCGTGGATAAATTTTTCGCGAATATGCCTTCAAGCTCCCGGTTACTAACATTTCCCGTCGACACCACTAGCAACTTTTAAGGCACTCCCGAAAGCAAATACGAGTTAACGAAGTCAGCATCCTTAGTAACGACAACGCGTTGCTCCTCCACCGAAATCTCGTTGATCCGCCAATCCGGTGTACGGTTTCCAGACGGCAAATCCAAGGTATGCAAAACGTCGTGCCCCGACCACGTTAGACTTGCCGCAAGATGCCGCGGCAGTTGCGCATCGACAAGAAATCTCATGCCGCCAGCATTTCAATCCGTTTAATCTTGGCAAGACGGGAGGCAAACTCCAATGCAGCCATAATGTCTACCCTTTCCAAGTCCTCATAATCTGCGAGAATCTCATCGACGCTCATGCCGGAACTCAGCCATTCCAGGATATTTTCAACCGGATAACGCAAGCCCCGGATAGTCGGCTTGCCATGACAAATGTTAACGTCCATCGTAATCCGCTCGGATAATAATTCAGTCATATTAGCCACCGTATAAATATTGTTCGCTAGTTCCCAAGCTCCAGCTTGGGGATTCAGTTTTGGAAGCCTGTCCTGAGCCTTGTCGAAAGGCTCTAGCTTCCCGTCTCGCGAAGCTGGAGCTTCGCCTTCTGGGTTCCCAATCTGGAGATTGGGAACCAGCGCAAACCTAGCTCAAACATTACGTTTGGATTCTTACAGTTTACATCACAAACAACAATAGGATTATCGTAAAGATTCTGAATAATTCGTTTATGAATTATTCCAACGTCATCTGCGTTACTGACTAAGTTTCCTTCGAATCCAGCACTCTCTATCGCTTCATTCAGTATCTCTAGGACTTCAGACCAAGGATTTTCTAAGCAACCATCAATACTGGAAATTGGCATCACTATGCCACAAATATTATTTTTTCATTCTCTGGCATTGTTGTTCCTTATAAGCCTAACGTGTATGTACTCATCAATTGTCTTATAAAAAACCTAATTTGTCGTATATTTCTCACAATATCGCTCAATATATTGTTTTAATTAGCGGATTCAACTCCGAAGTGCAATCTCAGTAATCATGCGGCTTCTTTATCTTGTTCAGCGCGGTAGGATGGGTAGAGGCGTAGCCGAAACCCATCCTACCTGTTCAAATGCCCATAAGCCGGTAACGTTTCCAGCCGGTTGTCTTCCAGCGGTTTACCCACGGTAAAATGATAAAGGCTTTGGAATTGTTCGCCCTTGAACCCTAAAACCTCATGCACGCTGTCATCAAAATAACAACCGATACCGGTGCCGCGAACGCCTGCCGCTTCCGCTTCCAAATACAGCACTTGGCCTATCAAGCCGCATTCCCAAAACAAGCGCCGATAAAGCCAGGGTGCCGTTGGGACTGTTTCGCCAAATTCCGCGACCATGCCCAAACTGAAAGTGCTGTCGCTGGCGATAGGTTGATGGCAGGACAGTGTTTTGGCAATCTGCCTGCAATCGCCTGAATATAAGTGATAAAGCGGTACTTGTTCGGAGACTGGCTGCCAGTCGAAATCTGTCAGGGTTTCGGCCTGCAAGGGTTCAAGGGCATCGTGATGTCTCGGCAGTGCATAGATGCCGGGAGCTAAACCTTCAACGCGATGGACAAAAATAAACAGGTGAATTTTCGGCGGCCAACGCCACAGTTCGAACGCGGCCGCAGTGGGTAAAACAGCTGCCAGCATCCGGTAAAAGTCAGCCTGCGCGAGTGGCGCCATCTTGCCGTCAAACTGTTGCGCACTGCGGCGTTGGCGGATGATCTGCGTTGCCGTTTTTGTGCAGGATGGTTTTATAACCGGCTGCTGTACGACTTGCCGCTCAGGCTCTTCTGTTTGTGGTTTACTTGCAGCAGCCGAGACTTCTTCAATGATCGGCCATTGATACATATGATAAGCACGAAGGCTGTCGGCTTTACCGGACCAAGTTCCAGATTGCGCGGCTTCCAGTAGGGCTTTGATGTCTAATGGCTTGCTGTCGGCATGGGTATGAATCCGGCAAATAATATCGGGGAATTCATGTTCCAATTTTTTAAAATCATCCCGATCAAGCCCTAATAATTTGGCGATGTCGTCATCCGACCATTCGGCCTGTAATTCAACCGACCAGCCCAGCGTTGCCGTCGCATATCGCAAAGCTCCCAAGGCATGGCCTAGGTCATGCTGGCAATAGCGGTAAGCTCTTTCACCGTATTTCCAGGCTTCGCGCCAGTGGATCGAAGACAAACCAATCAATATCCCGGAATCGGGCAAATTGTCGGAAAACCGACAACGTTGTTCAAGATGATGATCGTGACTGACATAGTGGTACACACCTGATTTGATCAGGTCGTCGTCAGTGCTGATCAGGTAAGCTTCGGTCGGGTGCAGGTTGCCGCTGGACGGATTACAGCGCAATGCCCAGCGGCTCGGTCCGTATTGCTTCCATGCCGACAGACCGAAAGCTAATTCCAGCAATAGACCGGCATTCGTCAGGTTTAACGGTTTTACGGATATTGTTTCCGGGTGATCCAGATCGCTAAACAACGGTTCAAGTTCGGCTCCGGGTAAGGGCAGCGTGATATTCTCGCACCCCGAAAATCGCCGAAACTGGTCGGGTTGGTCTTCCCAATCGATGGATTCCGGGCCTTTGGCGTAGCGTTCCAGGCTGTGTTTGGTGCGGTTGTGGTAGGCTAGAACGGTTTCGGTTTGTTTGTTCATAATTAGGTTAAATCCAAAAAGTCGCCAATTTAAGTCGGAACAGTGAAGTGCAAGCTCTGCTTGCGAACAGGCAAAGCCTGTATTCCTTGATTATCGATCCTTCCCACGCTCCGTAGTGAGAATCGGCGTTGCCTATATGGAACAGATGTTTGCTCCTGCAATCTTGCGGCATTCCCTCCATCCCTGGAGATCAATGCAGATTTTGCCTGGAGCAAAAATCTGTCCTTGCCGTCGTTTATGGTGAAAGCTTTTCAGCCATAAACCTCAGTTAATTAATCCGCTTAGGCTCCACCGCCAAATCATCAACCCAGCAGCCGATCGGGTTGCCCAGGTTCATATCCTTATCTTCAAAGCGTACCAGAAAAACGCTGCGATCCGGTTCTTCTTCGACATGTCCTATTAGCGTAATGACCCCTCGAGTTCCGGCTTCGGCCAATATTTCACCTTCGGAGCCATCGGGTATAGAGCCGTCATCGGTAATCGTTTTTGCAGCATAAACAACATCGCCTACATCTAAATCTTCTATGTTCATTTCTCATCTCCTCATTTTGTAGCAAACCTTACATTGTCAGCCGATTGTGTCATTGAAACCCGTCCAGTCGTACATCGTTTATTGTGTGAGCGCTTTGTTAAGGCCTTATTAAACAAGCCATTCAATAACAAATAACGAAAATGGCATACAGGTTGCTTTAGGTATTAACAAGAACAATGCCACATACTCAGGAGTGCATGAAAATGATTACATTAACAGAAAAAGCCATAACCGCCGTCGGCCGCTTTATTGCCAACTCGGGAACCCCTACAGCCGGTTTACGGATAGAAGTTACCGATGGCGGCTGTTCAGGTTATCAATACGGGCTAAAACTCGAAGGCAGCCATACGCCGGAAGACACCATCATTGATTGCGGCGAGGTGAAAGTGTTTATCGATCCGGCCAGTTTGCCGATGCTGGACGGCATGTCAGTCGATTTTCTCGACAGCATTGATGGTTCGGGATTCAAATTTACCAATCCCAATGCCGCTAAAAGCTGCGCTTGCGGCACATCGTTTAATACCAGTAGCGATGGTACTGGAACAAAAACCTGTTCTTAAACGTAGAGTGGGCAACACTTTCCTGCCCACCTTTTGTCGCGTTTTGGTGGACCAAATGTATTGCCTAAAGCGCCTGCTTTGGTGCCCACCCTACACGTTACCAACCCAATTCCGAGGATAAAGTCATGTGGGACTATTCAGATAAAGTTAAAGAACATTTTTTTAACCCAAAAAATGCGGGTGCCGTCGTCGATGCCAATGCGACCGGCGAAGTGGGTTCAATCAGCTGCGGCGATGCGTTGCGACTGACCTTGAAAGTCGATGACGAAAGTGAAGTTATCCTTGAAGCAGGCTTTCAAACATTCGGTTGCGGTTCGGCGATCGCTTCGTCATCCGTGTTAACCGAAATCATTAAAGGCATGACGCTGGACGAAGCGTTAAAAGTCACCAACCAGGATATTGCCGACCAACTCGAAGGCTTACCCCCCGAAAAAATGCACTGTTCGGTCATGGGCCGTGAAGCCCTGCAAGCGGCAATAGCGAATTATCGCGGCGAAGAATGGAAAGACGATCATGAAGAAGGCGCGCTGATCTGCAAATGTTTTGCAATCGATGCAGTGATGATCGAAGAAATGATTTGGGCCAATAAACTGCGCACCGTTGAAGACGTGACCAACTTTACCAAAGCCGGCGGCGGCTGCGCAGCTTGCCATGAAGACATCGAAGCGATTCTGGAAAAAGTGTTGGCTGAAAAAGGCGAAAAATTCGACCCTAATGCCGCACCGGTAGCAGCTCCGGAAAAAGTCGCCGCCGTTAAAGCGCCGTTGACCAATTTGCAACGCATCAAAAAGATCGAGCAAGTGCTGGAGTCGTTAAGACCGGCACTGATGGCGGACGGCGGCGATGTGGAATTGGTCGAAGTCATCGGCAACACCGCTTACGTCAACATGACCGGCGCCTGTAACGGTTGCCAAATGGCGGCGATGACCATTGCCGGAATCCAACAGCGCTTAATGGAAGTCATGGGCGAATTTATTAAAGTCGTGCCGGCTTCGGAAATGGCGAAACTGGTCAATATAGAGGTGGCGTGATGGCTGACATTTACCTTGATAACAACGCGACCACCAAGGTTGATCCTGCGGTGGTCGATGTGATGCTTCCGTATTTTCTTGAGCAATACGGCAATCCATCGTCGATCCATAAATTTGCCGACGGCGTGGCGCGCGGACTCAAACAGGCCCGGCAGCAGGTTCAGGCTTTGATCGGCTGCGAGCATGATTCCGAAATTATTTTTACTTCCTGCGGCACCGAATCCAACTCCACGGCCATCCTGTCCGCGATTAAGGCCCAACCGGACAAGAAAGAAATCATTACCACCACGGTGGAGCATCCGGCGATTTTAAGCCTGTGCGATTACCTGGAAAAAGATGGCTACACGATCCATAGAATGCCGGTCGACAAAGCCGGACGTTTAAAGTTGGACGCTTATCAACGCTTGTTATCCGACCAAGTCGCGATTGTATCGGTAATGTGGGCCAATAATGAAACCGGCACGATTTTCCCGGTCGCCGAAATGGCGGAGATGGCCAATGCCGCAGGCGTGATGTTTCATACCGATGCGGTACAAGCGGTCGGCAAGATTCCGATGATGTTGCAGGATACCAAGATTGATATGCTGTCATTATCCGGCCACAAGTTACACGCACCTAAAGGCATCGGCGTTTTATACCTGCGCCGCGGCACGCGTTATCGTCCTTTGCTGCGCGGCGGTCACCAGGAGCGCGGCAGAAGAGCGGGAACCGAAAACAGTGCGTCCATCGTCGGCCTGGGCAAAGCCTGCGAACTGGCGTTAGAGTTTATCGAATATGAAAACACCAAAGTCAAAGCCATGCGCGACCGTCTGGAGCAAGGGATTACTGAAGCGATTCCGCATTGCTTTGTCACCGGCGATATGTACAACCGTCTGCCGAATACCACTGACATCGCTTTTGAATATATCGAAGGCGAGTCGATTTTGATGCTGCTGAATAAAGCTGGGATTGCGGCATCGAGCGGCTCGGCGTGTACATCAGGCTCTTTGGAACCGTCTCATGTGATGCGGGCTATGGATATTCCATACACCGCCGCGCACGGCACGATCCGTTTTTCGTTCTCGCGCTATAACACAATGGCGGAAGTGGATAAGGTTTTGGAAGTGATGCCCGGTATTGTCGCGACCTTGCGCAAGTTGTCGCCGTATTGGGAAGGAGACGGCCCTGTGGCAAATCCTGAACAGGCTTTTGCTCCGACGTATTCTTGATGCTGTTGCTCGCTTATCTGGCGTCAGACGAGAAGCACGCCGATATATGCAGACCTTCCAGGTTTTTGAAACCTGGAAGGTCTAACTCGCAACGTTTCCTATTGGCGGAGCGTTGCGAATCGAGTTACAAATCAAGAGCCTTACGCAACCTCTTGGGATTTCGCCTGCAATCAAGTACGCGGTAGACGATCACCTTGTCATCGGTCACTTTATAATAAACGGCATAGGGAAAGCGTTTTGCCAGCAAACGATGGAAGCCGAAATGCACGGCATGGATTCCGCCGTAAAGTGCCAATGAATCAATCTCTGCAAAAAGGCTGTCGAAAAAATAATCGCCCAAATCGATTTCTTGTCGGTCATAAAATCTACGGCCTGCCGCCAAATCCTCCATGGCGGATCGAAGAACCTGAATTTTCATTCAAACCGCGAGCGTAATTCTTTTTTGGCTTGCTGCCAATCCAAAACGTCGACCTCGCCAGCCAGCAATTTATCTTCGGTCGCTTTAAGTTCTGTTTCATGCCAGGATAGATCGGGGAAGCTGCTCTCGTCACCCACCAAATCGCCCCAAAGAGCTTCGATAATCTGAAGTTTTTCTTTAGAGGACAGCTGATGAAGTTCGGTTATGTTCATAATTGGGAGATTCCTGCTGCAGTGATGACTTATTAAATATGTCGGGTAATGATTAAAACATTTTTTCGTTTCAGCCTTTGGCGCATTTTAATCGAGTTATTTCATTTTAAATAAATTACGCAACGCCAAGCCCATTAGAAAAAACGCTAACAATGAAAACGCTTTATGCAGCATCAATATTCCTGCAAGCATAATGCCTTGCCAAGCGCCGCTTGCCGTCGGAAACAAACACTGCCGCAAACTATCGCTCCATTTGTCCAAGCCGGGCAATGGCAAAGCTTGTATCAAAGCGAACTGTAACAGGTCATAGCGTATTTGGCATTCGCTCTGCCATGGAAAACATGGCATAAAATTCGCCAGCCAACTATAAATTGGCACAGTGATCAGTAACGGTATCAGCCATAACCAAACAAATGGACGGCTTACGCTAAATCCGTAATCGCTGAAAAATGAGTACAGTCGGAACAGTAGACGACGTGCATATTGCGGCTCATGTCGGGTTTCTTCCGCCATTTCCAAGCGGAAAAAACGCTGTTCTTCGCGGGTTGCCTGATGTTGGGAAAATACCAATTTGAGTGTGCGGTAAGCACGGTCGGCGATGTCATTTTCAGTAGGGTCGGATGAAGGTTCAGGAAAGTCTGCTCCATCAAACGTAGTGTCTTGATGTAGTTTACAGCCATGGAACAGTGGGGGTTTACCAAATTTTACTGGCTGGCCTTTAGGTAATTCTTTTTTTATGCGCTGTCCATCCGACGTATAGTTAAGCGTCTTAACAATCTCAGCAAGACGACCAAAGGAAGTGACTCCTGTGAACGTGCGGCCTGAAAAATCAACCTGACCTTCGAAAGTGGCCCCGGCAAACGAGATGGATTTGAATGTGTCAGGACTTAATCCATGTTGTTCTGCCCAATCTTTAGCTATTTTTAACCTTGATTGGCAATAAGCATGGTGTAAATCTCCCCAATTCCGACCAACAAATTTTGCGTTATTGCCGAACCATGCATCATCAAATTTCGCATCGTTCCGAAATTGGGTGCCAGAAAACCACACTGATTCTTTAAATTGTGTACCTGTAAAGTTTGCTCCACTTCCAAATTGCGTACCTATAAATTGAGCTTCTCCATCAAACTGTGCACACATAAAACTCGCATTGTCGCCAAATTGCGTACCCAAAAATTGAGCACCTTCATCAAACCGCGCCCCATCAAATTGGGCTTGATTGCCAAATTGTGTCCCCGTAAATTGTGCATTAATGCCAAATGTAGTGTTTGTAAACCACGCATTATCTTTAAATTGCGCATCCTCAAAGGTCGTTTCAAAGTCAAATTGAGCTTTTACAAAATTCGCCATCTCGCCAAACTTTACCCCCTTAAAGTCAACCCTACTGCCGAAGTGAGCACCCTCGAAATTTGGCATATAACCAAATTGCGCATCCGCAAATTCCGTGTTACTACCGAACCGAGCACCTTTAAATTGTGCAAACTCTCCAAATTGCGCACCAGTAAAATCCGTATAAACACCGAACTGAGCCTCACTAAATTCTGCTCTTTGACCTTGTGTAATCACCCCAAATTTTGCGTCAAAAAAAATGGCGTTATCACCAAATATAAAGCCATCAAAATTTACGGGAGTTTTACTAAAATCGACTTTACTGAAATCGGCTATGTTTTCGTAATCAGGATATTCACCTCTGACCGGATACTCTGAGCGCCAAGCGTTCCAAGCCTCTTTTCCCTTCTGAGCCAAAGCCAGACAACCCGCCTGAGTAATATTATCCGGCGTACCATTTTCAGGAATAGAAAATACTTCCGCATACGGCGGGTCGAGCGGTTCACTGTCCATTTAAAGCATTCTCCGAAACGAATGTTGATGATTTTGTAAGCGATCCATAAGCTTGTCGCCGCATTATGTGGAACTTAATTTACCCCACATCCGCCAGCAAACTTTCATAAGGAATACTCAATCCCTCGTGCAAACGTTTGATCATTTTCAGGCTCAACGGCCGTTTACGATTAAGCACTTCCGAAACTCGCCCGCTACTGCCGATGTAGGCTTCCAAGTCGCGGGCATTCAGGTTTTGTTGCTCCATTCTGAATTTAATGGCTTCAATCGGATCGGGCGGGGTTATTGCATAGTGTTTGTTTTCGTAGGCTTCAATTAAGGTAACCAGCACTTCCATTTCGTCGGCTTCGGGTGTGTCGGGTTCGGCTTGAAAAACTATTTCCAGACGTTGGAATGCGGCTTTTAATTCGTCATCGTTACGGATGGGCTTAATATTCATTGACTGTCTCCACGTTAATTAAGTCGTATTGGGCATGGGTGCCGACAAATTTTATCCAGGCGATTCCTGCTCGATACTGCAT
>Ga0208627_1000296_pt1 | contig 15584 bp, 24 predicted proteins | sample LakWasMet13_LOW5_2_FD_183861 | JGI IMG/M metagenome (GOLD analysis project Ga0208627, IMG submission 183861) | Freshwater sediment methanotrophic microbial communities from Lake Washington under simulated oxygen tension - Sediment Metagenome... | ecosystem: Environmental > Aquatic > Freshwater >... | reverse complement strand
GTCAAATAACCGCTCAAATCTATATCAATAATAAACAAATTTACTTAGGTACATTCAAAACTGTTGAAGATGCGCAAAATGCTTATTTGACAGAAAAGCGCAATCTTCACGATGGATGCACTATCTAAACGCTGTAATACTTAACGCTTAATTCAGGGTATGTCGCAGCCCAGCCGAACAGCACATCCAGACGCATCAATGACACATCATTAATACCATCGTAGATTTCAGTTACCTTGACAGTCAGTCCATCATCAGTTTGCTGGCTTACTGACACGTTACCTTTGCCAGATGGAGGAGCCCACATCGGAACCATGGCCAGAGTAAACGCATCTTTATGGTACGCAACGTTAGTTGAATAAGATGTTGATGCAGCACCTTGAATAACGTATGGCTGACCATTAGTTGGTGATGCTGTTACGTTCTGGAATGCACCGCTAGTTACAATCGCTGGGCTGATTGGAATAGAAGTCGCACCTTGAGCTACGTCTGCCGTTACTACGAAGTTAGCTAACTGACCTGTAGACTGACGTGTTTGAGGGTTAACCGCATAAACACCTGGCAACGTAATCACAGTACCTCGTGTCAATGTACCAGCCGCAACCGCTACTACTGTCAATGTTGAACCAGTGATGTTAGCCGCATTGATGTTTGTTGCTGTAGCCGCGCCATTGGTATGCACATCCACGTTCTGATCCATTGCAGCAGATAAGCCGAATGAGTCAGACAGCAAGCCAGTGTTATTCTGCTTGTTGATAGTTGCAGAGTTATTGAAGTAACCGCCGAAGCCTTGAACTAATGCGCCGTTCAATGCTGGAGATGTAATCAATGTACGTTGACGATCACGAGGAGCTGCCATCTCATCAAGGCGCTGACCCATTTGAGTCATAGCCTGAATAGATAAAGCCGCAGAGGTAGGCAATGCGCCAGTAGGATTCAACAAGTTATAGGTTGAATAGTGCGCCAGTTGCAAACCTTGACGATCAATCTCGTTAGTAACAGGAGCCATAGCCGCCGCAATTTTGTCCTCTAAGCGAGTCAGTGACAATGTACGATCTAAAGCAGTAAAGTTTAAATCGCAACCGCCTTGAGACAGAGTAAGCGCAGTTGATGTTTCAACAGTCGCTTGAGGCACTGCCACGCGGCCTGTACGATATTCATAGCGTGGGGGTTTCTTGATCTGCACTGTTTGACCAGGTGCATAGCCACGGCTCATATTGCCAGTGAATTCAGTTTCCCAGTCACGGTTAACGTTTTTGGAAAAACCAAGGTTATTTTTAAGAATAGCCAGTGCCGCTTTAGACACAATGCTAGAGGTTAGTAATGTATTAGACATTTCTTATTTCCTTTTGATTAGCGTACCCAATGAGCGCCGCGTTTACGTGCATCGGCTTCATATTCTTCAAGCGTCATGTTTTCTACTGACTTGACGATAGTATTGATGCCGCGTACTGGAACGACTGGATCAGGTGCGTTGGATTGTTTTATAGGCTTGGCTTGGAGTTTGTCCTCAAGCTTGCCGATCTCTTTTGCTTGCGCGTAAGGGGATAAAGCTGCAATGCGGTCAGCTTCCGCAGGATTTTTTGCCAAGTGATAGACAATATCTGCTGAATTTTCAGCTTCCAGTATTGCGTAGAATGCTGGCTCTGATATTTCAGCTTTAGCGTTAGCTACTACATCTTCAAAGTCGGCATACTTACGTTCACCGTTCTGAATCATGTCTGACTTGCGCTCGTTCTGTCTTTCCACTTCTGACTGGTACTTGGATTGACGCTCATTCTCTTGTTGCTTCTGCGTTAACGCTGCAAATTTCTCTTCTGCTTTGTAGTCCGCTAGTGCTTCAAGATAATCGGCATAATCCGTATATTGGTCAGCAGTCGGCTTCCCTTTTGCTTCTACTGGTTGCTGATTGATTTCTGCCAAAACTCGCGCTCTGGTTTCCTGTTCAATCCGCTGCTTTTCAAGCTTACGTTCAAGCTTATTAACTCGTTTCTGGACTATTTCATCAAGCTCTGCTTGTGTGAAAGTCTTGTCCGCCGCCTTTTGTTCTGTCTGCGTATCAGTTTCAGGTTTGGTCTGTTCTGATTCAGGTTGCACCGTTTCAAGCTCGGCTGGCTGTTCTTCGACTGGAGTCTCGAAGATGACTTCTGTTGCTGTACTTTCTGACATTTTTCATCCTTAAAATGAAAAAAGCCCCCATATAGGGAGCTTTGCTCGGTTAACCTAGCCGATAAGGTTTAATCTACTTCTGTTACTTCTGATTCTGTTTCGTTTGTTTCTTGGTTAAGCAGTGCATTAATCACCTGCTCTGACCTTGCCAGTGATGCCATGATGTTATTGGTTAGATTTTCCATCATGGATTCATTGTTCTGCATGAATGCCTCAAAGTTTGCATTCTGCTGCATCTGCTCGACTGCATCTTTCTGCAATGCCAGACGCTCTGTTTCTGCTTTGAATGCTTCAATCTCTATCTTTTTAGCTTCGTTATCCGCTCGGTACATATCAACATCAGACTTGGATTGTGCGGAGTCGGCTTTAGCCTGCAATTCCTGCGCTTCCTGTTCTGCTTCCTGCATGGCTTGGTTTGCAGCATCAATCTGTGCTTGTAGCTCTTGAATGATTTGTGAAGCTTGCTGTTTAACCGCTGTAACTTCCTGCGATTCACCGCCTTCCTCTTTCTCTTGCAATGGCTCTGGCAACATCTTTTTAAGGCGCTTGCTGATCTCATCTGCATAAGGCATATCCATAGCCTTAAATAGCAAGTCACCAACAATAGGCATTAAGTCTGGGCTAGTTTGTACTAACTGCGTAATGAACTCAGCACCCTCTTGACGTTTAGTAGCGAAGCTTGCGCCAGTCGTCACGGTTACATCGTATTTACCCATGCCAATGTTGTATATTTTCTTAATCTCACCCATTTCATCGCGGTATTCTTTAACAGCTTCATCGCTATTAGGGTCAATATGTGCTTGTTGTGCTTCGCCATCTTCACCCAATATGCGGACTACGCGCGTTGTGTCGTAAATCTTAGGTATCATTTCAACAATGACACGCCCTGCATGACGAATTGACTTAGCCAAGTTGTCCGGGAAGTGGAATGTTGCCATGTCGCCTTGCTGACGCTGTGCATTTAATGCTCTGCCAGACTTCGCGTCTGAATCCTGTCCGATAGAGGCTTGATACATGCCCAATGCTGACTGTATATCGTGTTCGCTGGTCTGAATGTCTGCCATGAGGCCGCTAGGAACGCCAGCGAATCCTTGACGCTGTGGAGCGCCTACCAAGTTGCCATTAACGGTTACAGGGTCATACTCAAGATATGCAAAGTTAACGCGGTTAGCCGCTGCCCACTTATCACCAGCCGTTTTAAACTGCCCTGTAGCACCAATGAACGGAGCTTTAACGGTAAGATTCAAACTCTCGGCAATGGTTGAACGGTTATAGTTATACATACGCTGTGCATCTTTAACACCGCGCACAATACCGCGATACATAGACTTACCATCAACATCGGTTTCAATGCCAATCACTTTAATAATCGGGATGAATGAGCATGGAATTACGGTTGATTCCAGCACATCAAACGCGCTTAACTTGCACCATCTAACTACGCGCTTATCTTGTGGTCTTGCTTTAATTACTGGAGGCAATTCTCCTGCTTTTTCAGCATATTCACTCTCGAATATGACAGATCCATCTTCAAGTAAAAGTAAGTTATCTTTAACCAAATCTACATAGAAATATTCAGCTAATCTAACGCTTTCCTCTGTAATCCATTTATTACGTGTGTCACCTGTTGCTGTTGACCAATCGCATTGGTCTGCATCAGGATACATACTCTTGAACTCGTCACGATTGACAAACTCAGTCACAATTACCTGCATCGCGTCTGATCCATCAGGCTCTACGGATGAATCATCAAAGTACACACTAAAACGGTTTTTAATACGTTCAATGCGTATATCCTGCTCGAAGCTATCACCAACGTATTCAGTCAATATGCGAAAGTAGCCAAGGCCAGAGACTACCGCGCCCTCGGCTGCCCAGTCGTAGGCAATATCTGCTTTGCTTCTATCCTCAATGTGTCTGACAATGCCCTGGATAACTTCCGCAACTTCTTCATCAGAGTAGTCATCAACAGGCCTTACTTTAATGCCAGCACGATTCTGTCTGATATTGTTTACAATCTGGTTTTTGTACTGGTTGACCTTATCCACTACAAGACAAGGGCGAGCGCCTTGCGGATCTGCTTCACGAATCTTTTTGATGTTCTCAGGCCACTGCTCAAGCAAGCCAACGAATCTAATATCATCAAGCTCATTTACACGCTGTTCTGCTTCCCATGCAACTACACGGTCAAAGAACTTTTTAGCACGATCGATAATGTCAGATTCTTTTTTGGTATCTTTTTTAGCCATCGCCATTCCAATAAAAAAAGCCCCAATTAAGGGGCTTGTATGTTTAACCTTGCTTTTAATCGCTCTTTCAGTTTCTTCATGTACTTGTAATTACTGATGACCACATAAAGCATGAGCGTATTCATCGCAATGCTTATCCATATCACATTGGCATATATTAGGAATGGCGTAGCAATGAGCACCTTCACAATGCCAGCACCGTTAATGCCTAGTGCGCGAATCAATACTTCACCAATTGGATTACCTTCACTGCCGCCATACTTTAGAAACTGTTTAGTTGTGTACCAGTCGCCGACTTGCAAAACGAACATAATGGCCGCTGCAATGATATTAATCGTGTCTGCTCTATGGATATATTCTAAAATCATGGTGTGGCCTTTATAATTGCTGCAATAAATGTTTGGCACTCCGCAAGCGTAGGTGGCGTTAAGTCTTGCCAGCGTTCAGCGTATTTTTGTTGCATCACGTAATAAAGCATATTGGCATCAGTCATTAATAGTTCAGCATCAGCTTTAAACTGCGCTTCACACGGTGTTGATGTTGATATAGTGCCATCACCGTTATCTGTGAAGCTATACTCACCTGCCGTATCTGGGTCAAAACCTTTGCCAACTTTCGCGGCAATGTCCTTGACTGTATCGGATAGAGTGAGCGTGAATCGTTCTGAATAGACAACCATTAGATACCTGCCAAACTGTTAGCGAATGTTTGCATGGTTGCCAACTCCCCTGCGGTTAATGTCTTGAACACAAAGCGCCCGTAGGTATCTGTGCTAATAGTGTAAGTGCCTACAATGTTTTGTGCGGTTAGCGTTACCTGTCCTGTAGGCGCAGCATCAATCGTTATTACTGATTCATACCCTGCTGGATAAGTTGCTGTGAGTTTATCCGTTGCATCAACTGCATCCCACCAATAACGACTACTTGTGCTGCGTAAAATCATTTTATCGGCTGTCGTGGCTTGCGATGCATGAATGCCTGTTACTTCTTTTACTGAGATGTTATCAAACTCTGTAACCGCATTAGTTGATGTAGTGTGATTACCAATAACTACATAATATTGAGCTTGTGTAGCTACAAAATAACCTGAAAATGTAGATTCTGTTGTTGTGTTATTGACAGCCGTATGAGTAACACCAAAACCATTGTTTTGTGTTCCAAAGTAAAAATAAGAACTTATACTTGAGCCTGACACCGCACGAAGCGTACAAGTAACTTTATAAGTTGCTCCAACATTAAGTGTAATTGCCTGATTTTGTGAACCATAGCCATTTGCACTATTGGTAGATACAACGAATTTTCCACCTGTTGCTATTGCTGAACTTGTGTAAGTTGTTGGATACGAAGCCCACCCTGTAGTATTAGTGTCAAATGTACCATTAGTAACTAATTCAGACCCAACACTCCCAGCCCCATCCAGCACCAACCCCACCGGATTATCCACCGTAGCCGCAGTCGTTCCTGCACTATCAAGATAGTTACCAGCCGTAAAGCCGTTAATTACCCCGACGCCAGGAATATACATGTGCGCGTCTGTGCCGTATTTGGCTAAGATAGCGCGAACCTTACTTGCTAACGTGAGCTTTCTACCCATCACCAATGGCAGTAAATGCGGATTCATTACACTGCTACCGCGCTAAGAGTAATCTTTTTAACCGCGCCACTAGTAGGCGTAAAGCCAGCCGTTGTTACCAACAAGCCATAAAGACTTGTTGCAGCAGCAGCGAGTTTTACCTGTTTCGGCAATGAAGCATTTGCAGTTTTATCAGTCTGTACGAATAACGTAGAGCCAACATCAACGATCTGCTCAATATCAATGTAACCTAAGTATGCAGCGCGATCACCAGCTACTAAATCCCATGCTGCATTATCTAAAATAGCAGTTGGACTAGCATCATATAGATGCAGTCTGAATGTAGTCATGCCAGCGGGTAGTGATGCAACGTTAATCGCTAAAGATGCACCAGTGATGAGAATGTTTGAACCTACTGGCCCGATACTAGCAAACTCCAATATAGCAGAGCCAGCATTGGCAGGAGTGCCAGCATCAGCAATGCCGAGTACATCGCCAGCCGTGTAAGCTGTAGTATTACTAGGCCGTGTAAATGTGATGCTAGAGGTTGCGGCACCGCCTGATACAACTACTTCACCATGCGAACCATCGCCCAAGTCCTTAACCTTTACATTGGCATCAGCCGAAACGTTACGTGATGTTGTCGTGAATGCCTGAACTGGTTTTAATAAGTCTGCCATACTGATTCCTTTTAAATTTGTTACCCCATCCAGCCTTCACCGCCACCGTAATAAGCGTATTCATTATCAGTCTGTTTTTTTGAGGTTGTTTCTGTCATTGCCGTAGCAAAGTATCTGAACGCATCGGCAGCATGTGAATACTCATCATGCAACGGTCTTTTACTCCATTGCCCTGAATCGTCTATCTCATATCGATAACGCCTTAATGCGTTTAATCCATCCACGCATTTATTCTCATCAAACCAGCATCGGTTAAAGATTGCCCTTGCAGCATCAATGCCTGACTCAATGCTTGCCCTGGCTAATACCGTAGTGTCGAATCCGTTGTCTTTAGCTTGCTGTTCTATCGTGCGCTCACTTGCTAACAATGCTGCTGTTGCATCATGCGGCAATACTAACCGTTCAATGATGTAAGGCTTTTCGCGGACTACTTTGATGTAGTGATTAAACGCAAATCCGCGATTCTCGTAGAAGTCAATCAGACGATATTCAAACCCTACTTGTTGCACGAACCATATAGAAGTCTTATCTGCACGACCTAAGTCAAATATGCACTGAACGCCTTTGGTTGAATCGTAAGGCACTGAGGTTATGCGATTGTCATTTGTTGCTTGTCTTAGCTCATTGGCATAAATAGCGCCATCCAATACAGCGCGGCAATTGCCTTCCCACACTGTTAGATATGAATCTGGATCACGCTCTTTTAAATCATCCTTTTCAGCAATCAGTTCTTTAGGGAACCAAGGATTATCTTGCCAATTAACCTTAACTACTTTTGCAGTAGCAGGAGGATTCATTACGAACCTCTGATAGGTAATATCTGTATCAAGCTCTGGATTGAAGGTAATCCATATCTCAGAGCCATCTTTACGAATAGTCGGTATTAATACATCCCAGCTTGCTTTAGAAACTGTTTGGGCTTCTTCTACCCAGCATATATCAATGCCCTCAGTAGATTTAATCTCTTGCACGTTCATTCGCAATCCCTTGAACAGGAACTCCGAACCGTTAATGCCTTTAATCACATCACGCTGTATTTCAAAGTGTGAAGACAATCCCATTGACTGAATCTGATCAGATAGAAGCTTGATAACAGAATCACGTATTGAGTTTTGTATCTCACGCGCACATAAGACGCGAATCTTGCTCTTTGCTGCCTTGATAATTAATGCTCTAGCAGCGCCCCAACTTTTCGCACCACCTCTACCACCATATAAGACTTTATAACGATGGTTTTCGTTAATGAGAAATGTTAGCTTGCTAGGAAATTCAATTTCCCGCTTCAATTACTTTAACCACTAATTCAGTAACAAGCGGGTTGTCAGGATTCCCGCTTAACTCTGTTGCTGTTAAGTCAGGCAATGTCTTTCTTAGTAATATTTCAATAGCTTTCATTCTACTTGGTGAAATTTCTGACTCATCATCACTAAGCGCATGATTTTCTAATTTATTTATAAGCTGACTTGTTTGTATTTTTGTTCTTATTTCGTCTTGATGTCTTGGTCTTAATGTTCTTGCTGCCATGATGCTATTTCCTCTCGGAACACGATTTAAGTAACCGTTAACTGTTTTGGGTATCTAACTAGAATTAATGGTTTTTGTTGCAGTTCTACAAAGCCTGATTGCTTGTATAGATTAATGAGTTGCTTTATCTTTAATCCTTCATCGTCATACGGTTTTGGCTCGGTGATAATTGCGATTTGCGCCTGGTCTGCTTCTTTGCCAATTTTATCCAGCAATGCTTTAGCTTCACCTTTGCCACGATGTTCTTTTTCTACTTCCAGATGAGTAAGTATTCTTACCTTTTCATTCACTTCATCATCAATCGCAAATGGTGATATGTTTGCACTGGCATGGTTAAGTGTTACCTTATCCATTACTTATCAGCCTTTACATCATGAAAACCATCTGCATCATCTTTAAGCAATAGATTAAGATGATCTTCCTGCTTTACTGACCAATCTATATTTGCGTAGTTGTCAGCATATGTAGTGCTGCGTTTGGTTACTATGCGATCATTGGTAATGTCATTGGTTGCTGTGTTGTCTGCCATAGTTACCTCAGAATATATTGAGCTTTACGCCATGCAAGTAGCTCAGACTCGCTCTAGAAGCTTACGAATTGATCGGACTCGTGCTATGGCTATCAGCGTTAATGCTCGCGTACAAGCTGGCTGAATAAAATAGCTCTCACTTTCCTATGTGGTATCAGTTAAGCGGTGAAAGCTGTAAAGAGTGCTGGTTACGTTGTCCAGCCTATACTCAAGTTAAGTACATCGCCTGTAGTCCCACGGGCAGGCTATCTTCATAGCGATTTCTGAACGGGCAGGCTTCGCGTTATCGGCTTTTATTATCTGCCGAAGCTAGGCAGCCCCACCGTATTATTCCCCGTGGTCGAGAGTGCAAATATGAACGGTTTTTTATGTGAACCGAAAACACAATGCCTCTCTGGGCATATAACCTCGCATTGAGGATTCTTAGACGTAAAAAAAGCCCACTGGTTAAAGTGAGCTTGTTATGTTTTCTTTAGGCGCAACTCTGCCCACATCGTTAAATTACTCGCATATCTTGTGATTGTCAACACATTATAATCAATATATTGTGGCTTTCTGTTAATTATTGTAAACCACGCTTGTCTGCTAATCGGCTTATATTCTCTAGGGCCTCTTCATAATCTAAAAGTTGAGTTTGATAGCAATGTTTAACCCCTAACCAGTGATGATTGACTGCTACCCTTTGCGGCATACTGATTGAATCAATAATGCCATCCATGATTTGAGCGCATCGAATATCGACCTCACTACACATGTGCTCAAACTCGTCATCACTGCTACCACCACCTGATGACATGCATAGGCTTTTAGATGGATAGCCTAGCTTATGGGTAGGAACTTTCATGTAGTCAGCCCAGTTAGCCATGTGGCGCATTAAATCTTCATTAGTCATTTTATTTTCCCGTAGATTGAGTTGCCGATACGCTGAATCACATCGAAGTCGTCTTTAGCTAGCTTTGCTTGCTGCTCTTTTGTAAGCACTAAGCACTTATCACCTTTCCATGCGTTAGCTTTCATCCTGAATCGTTCCTGATCGTTTGCTGGTGTTTCGTGTCTGCATTCGTAAGATTGAGCTTTAAGCATGGTTACTCCATACCGAATATCAACATGACAGCATCGCGGTGTTCCTGATTAGTTCGCGTCTGTATTCCTGTTAGTGCTTTAAATTTCTCTGCGTTGAGTTTTTTCTTTGTTGGCTTGACCAGTATCACCTTTAACTGTTCTGCCTCTATAGCCTGTGCTAGTAGCTTTCCTGTGGCATGATTCTCGCCAACGTTCTTACCGATGCGCGCTGCTGTACTCATGTTAGGTGATCCGTGATAGCTTGATTTTTTATTGAACCAGCCAGCCTCGATATATACGCGCTTGATGATTGGTTGATTCATGCGGATAAACTTCAATGTATCCACAAAGTTTAAACATGAGTATTCAATGCGCTTTGTGTCGCAATGAAGGCAAGCTATACCGCTTTTGGTTAGGTCTGGGTCTATGCCGATAATCATGCGAACATCCTTTGCTTTTCTATTTCTTGCTTATTACCATCAACCATAAATCCGCCTTTAGTCCAATTCCTTAATGCGTTTACAGCAACATCACCCCATCCGATTAACATTGAACCGCTACCAGCGCCACCACCACCTGCTACACCTAAACCATCAACAAACTTAACCCTCCCTTGCATAAATAAAATTGCATCAGCATTGACTACATAATCATGAAACCAACGGCAATCAGTACGCGCAAATACAAGCGCAATGCCGTTTCTGTGGTTGTGCATTTTCTCTAGCCAATCAGGTGTATATTTTCCGTAAGGAGGATTAAGCCAAACTAAACCGTGCCAATCCTGCTTTAGTCCGTCATCTTTAAGTGAGTAAAACGTTTTAGCAGGTATCCAACTAATTCCTTGCTCTGGCTGGCATGGGTCTAAATCAAACATTAAACCTAGCTCGTCAAATATCCATTTAGGGGTGTACCAATCTACTGAAATGTTATTTACGCTATCATGCGTAAAACCTGCTGCTTTATCTTTCATCCCTACCACCCCACCAAGCCGAAGCTGCAACCGATATAGACGCGAGGTGATTTCTTTTTCTCGCTGTATGAGTATGTTTCTGTAATTACTCTTGCCTTTGCTGTAGCCTCTGCTGGCGTTATACCAAACAGGTAATTGTTGTATATATTGCTTACTTCTTTATCGGTTGCCATGATCTCGCTGCGATGCTTACATTTTCTGTTGATAAGATCTTCTATATGCGCTGGTGATAGTTCATCAACCAGACGTTTATACTGGCATGGCGCACCCTTTAGCTCTACTAACTCATGTTTCTCAAGATAGCCAAGGTCATTCAATCGTTTTATGTAGTGATAGGCGCGTGATTTAGTCCAGCCTAAAACCTCGCTGATATAATTGGCTGTTCTGAATGTGTCCATGTGTGCGAGTACTTGTGAGTATTTGTCAGTCATAGCAAGCCCTTCTTTATTAGTTTTAACTGTGTTTCTAAAATTGCCTCGTAATGTGCCAGCTTTACAAAATCACGGTCTAAGTCTGTCATTACTGCGTTATCCAGTATTTGATGGCAATGAAAGCAGCAGTAAGCCCCGTGTATGTCGTTATTCTTATGCCCTACACCATGGCCATGACGAACAGAGTTAAGGTGTGCTAGGACTGTTGTAGATGTATCGTTGCGGCATCCTGGCAGTCTTACTGTGCAGTTCTCACCCTCTGCGCTTTTAGTTATTTTTGACATACACATCTCCATAAGTAACCGCCTGCACTTGGTCTTATTCCTTTTGACGCAGCAATAATATTGCTGGCAGTAGACTTGCCAATAGAGCGTTGCGCCTGCATTGCACTTATAAAAGTAGCTATAACTTTTAATCCATCTTTAGATATTTGCTCTAAATATGTTCCCTTTTTATTTGGTACTTTTTTACCTTTTTGAACTTCACTAATTTTTCTTTTAGTGCTTTCAGATAACTTAGTTCCAGTTTTAATAGCACTCATTATTTTTTTTGTTTCTTCCGTGTGAAACCTTCCTTTAGCTGCCATAGAAACCTTATTTTTAGTTTCTTCTGTATGTTTATATCCATAAGCAGAGCCAGCAGCAGGACATGAGTTATATCCAAATTCTTTAATGTTGCTTTTATAAAAATCCATCCAAAATTGCTCTCGACTTGTTAATTCTGCATATTCAACAAATTCAATAATTGAAAAATTAAAACTATCAAATCCATATTTTTTAAATGCACTTACTAAAATTGTTTGATTGTTTGATTTTGTATTTATTGAACGTTTATGATTTGAATACCTTTTATAAACATCAACAGATTGCCCTACATAAACTTTCCCATTAATAGAGTTTGTAAACATATAAATTCCAGATTTTCCAGAATGAAATTTATGATTAATTTCTGATTTGCGGATTTTGCTCATGCTATTAACTCCATCTGTGCAGCACCGCCCCATTGATTAGCCATTGCTTCACCAATTCCGCTAAAAGTCTTGCTGCGTTCTTTCCAGCGATCAGGACCAGGTGACATTTTGTGAACTCTTGCCTCGCGCCCTTCAACAATGTTAGTTGGCTGTAATAGTGGTAAACCTTTAAGCCAAAGACACGTTGCTTTAGTTTCACCGTGCCCAAACTGCCAAGGCTGAATAACCTGGTCTGGCTTGCGGTATAAACTGCTCATGATGCATACAGGGTTTTCTATTGCAATCATCGGTATATCTGATTTAGCCAGCATCATGAAGAAACTTACCGCGGCCTGTTGTCTGCCATCCATGCGCTTTTCTGCAAAGTGCCTAGCACCGCTCACTGATAAATGTGTGCATGGTGGGTGAGCTATCATCAAATCAAACGGATAGTCGAGTAAGTCGCGCACATCACCTTGATAGTGTGGTCCAGGTGCATCAGTCGGCAACAGGTCGCAACTGATAGCGTCATGGCCTAGCTTGATAAAGGCATCTCGAACCACACCGCTATACTCGCAAGCAATCAATATTTTCATGCTTCACCCCACACAAAACCAATGTCAGCCGCCCATCGTTCAATCGCATCTTGGTACTCGACCATTTCCTGTGTATTTAGCTTAGTAGTGCTTTTAATCGCTTCTACTACCTCGCCATTTACTGCTGTCTGATAGCGTAGAAACTTCCAGCCCATGAGTTGATGTACGCTTTCTGATTCTTCGCCAATGTATTTACCAATAGCAGTGTATAAATCCCATAAGCGGCTGTTTTGATCTGTACTGCGTTTTGATTTGTACGGTCTTACTGTTACTTGCCAGCGCGTATTAGGGTCTAGCTGAGTAAACCGTTTCAGCATAAATTCGTAGTTATTCGCTACTGCTTTGTTTAGCGTATGGTCAAAGCTCATTTCTTTAACCAATCCATAAATTTGAAGTTAAATAAATCCTGCAACCAGCACCATTGGCTGACTAATCCAGCATCAGCTATCCATAGCGGCACAGTGTTATGAATAATGTCTATTTCTAAGCCATCGTTGCGCCATGCCTCAATGTGTTCAGGATTAGCGTAGAAATTGAATGACCATGTTTTATGGTTGCCTTTTACTGTAATGCTTAGTAGTTTTTGGCTCATTTCGTTAGATCCGTGTGTTTAGCTTTAGCCTCATCAGCCGTTTCATAAAATCCCTTGTTTACGTTGCCTTGCCATAATCCGTATTTCGCACCGTTAGCTAGTTTCATCTTGCTGATAGTCCATTCGCCATTGCGTAGGTGGTATTTATCAATAGGCTTCCACATTTACGCGCTCCTGAATGCTTCACTAAAGCCCAATGTTTCATGGTCAAAATCTAGTGCGATCATGCCTTCCCATTCACCTTCACGCTGTTTGTCGCATTTCAAAATCACATCTGGCATATCATCTAATTTGTTTTTGTTACTCCACACGATCAGAGAGTTATGCACGTTGTCTGAAATAGATTTAGAGCCTTTAGCCATGTAGCGTGTTGATGGTTTAGTCTCGTCACCATCGCGCACATGGTGTACAAGGTGAATGTGGGTGTTTGTCTTTTGTGCTACTTCGCACAGCTTCACAACAAAGTCTTTTTGTTCGTTGTATTTGTCCTCGCCAGCTACCACGCGCATCAGGCTATCAATGATGAAATGTTTAACTCCTAGCTCATTAGCGCAATACAGAATCACGCCATAAATGCGCTCTGGGCTTATTCCGCCCAAGTGGTCAAAGATATAAAAATTGCTACCTGCAAAACTCATGAAGTTTGCATATTCTTCATAGCTAGGATTTTGTGATTGTGTGTATTGCCTGGTCATGCGCTTGATGGTTGATACTGGCTTCATTTCAAAACTAGCTGTGCATACTTTCTCGCCTTGTTTCATAAAGTTGATTGCAACAAAGCCGAGTAACATTGATTTTTTATGACCATTGAAACCAGTCCACAAAGTGACTTCACCACCGCGAAAGCCGAATAGATTTTTCATCTTTGCAAATGGCATAGTGCTACCTTGCATTTCATCGCCATGTTCAATAAAGTGTTCAATCTCATCGTAGTAATCAACCACGCGCTTTACCTTTTGGCTGTCTGTTTCATTGGCTTTTAGGTATGCCTCAAAATCAACATCTGGCAGCTTTGCTTGGTTTAATTTTTCAGCGATAGCTTCTAGTCTGTTCATTGTGTTAATTCCAAACATTTGTTAATGGTCTGCATTGCTTTTTCAGCTCTCAATAATTCGTTATTGGTCAATGTTCCGTTGCGCAGTGCGTAACCTGTGGCTAGGATTATTTGTGCTTCAAATCGGATAAGCTCTAAGGCTTCCGTTGCGTACAGGATTTGCTTACGTGGTTTTTGTCTATGGTGCGTAGGTGTTGCTGGCATCAGGTCTGCAAACTGCATCCCTATAGCGCCTAAAATATCCTCTACACCGCAGCCAGCTTTACAGTTAATTAGTATCTTTCCGTCATCCTCTAGCTTGATGTGCATTGATGGTGAACGATCATCGTGTGCAGGGCATTGGCACATCCAGCGACCGCGACTGGTTGATTTAACTTTGTGCAAGTTGCCGAGTAATCTTTCAATGCTCATAGGAAATCCTTTTTGAAATCATTTCCAGATACAGCACCATTACCTGCGCTTTTCTCATCTAGCCATCTTTGCTGGTTGATATAAGTCGATGCCATAGGAATAAACTCCCCATTTTTTTCAAGCCATTTTGATGTTTTGACTTGCCATGACAAAGTGCTTAAAACTTGTTCAATGGATGGTTTAATCTTTAACCAAGATTCATTTGCTTTTGCTTTTGATGATTTGTTTGGATATGCATCCCAGAATTTGAGAAAGTCTTCAGAATATTCAGGTTTTTCTTTTGTGCCACTATTACCTTCCTTTCCCTTCCTTCCTTTCCTTCCAGCATGAGCACTCACTGAGCCCTCATAGCTAGGGCAAGTTGGTTTTGATGGTCTATTTATTAATTGATGTTTTTCAAATCCTTTAATATGTAGGTATTGCTTGCCTTCCACGGCATACTCAATGAGCAATCCCTGAGTAATCAACTCTAATAAAAGAGGCTCACAATCAACGTTATCTAGTGGAAATACACGCGCTTTGATTTGTTTGTGTGAACGGTCTAAATTTCCAGAATCATCTGCAAAGTTCCATGTTCCGATGAATAGTAAACGAGCACTCAGTGAGCAATCAGTGAGTTTTTCATCTGTCCAGAAATCAGGTTTTATTGTTCTAATCCTTGCCATGTTTTGTTTCTTTCAAATATGCAGCTTTAATACCTTTTTCATAAAATTCTCTAGCTTTAACACCAGCTTTATGAGCTTCTCTTGGTACTCTCGTATCATCAATTTCAACTGCACTTAAAAGGCTTTTATAA
>Ga0208627_1000285_pt1 | contig 15933 bp, 17 predicted proteins | sample LakWasMet13_LOW5_2_FD_183861 | JGI IMG/M metagenome (GOLD analysis project Ga0208627, IMG submission 183861) | Freshwater sediment methanotrophic microbial communities from Lake Washington under simulated oxygen tension - Sediment Metagenome... | ecosystem: Environmental > Aquatic > Freshwater >... | reverse complement strand
GTGAAATCGGCATCCGCATCGCCACCGGCGCCCGTCGCCGCGACATACTGTTGCAGTTCAACACCGAAGCGGCGGTGGTCTGTACCTTGGGCGGCTTGATGGGGGTGTTGCTGGGTTTTGCGGCGGGCTGCGGGCTGCGCTATTTCGATATGGCGGTGATTTTTTCGCCGCTACCGGCCATATTGGCTTTTTCCTGCGCGTTCGGCACCGGTTTGCTGTTCGGTTATTTGCCTGCCCGCAAGGCCGCCGGGCTGGACCCGGTGGTGGCATTGGCGGCAGAGTGAAAAATACGTAACTTCTCATTAATAACAGGTAAATTTAGAAGATCTTCACCATGAAGACACGAAGGACACGAAGAAATAAAACTTCGTGTCCTTCGTGGTGAATAAAAGACTTTTTAATCGCCTGTTTACCTGCTTCCGCGCTTAGTCGATTTGATTCTGAATACCGCTTGTGGGCCAATGATAAATTACAAAAACACCACGAAAACACAAAGGAAAGAGCAAAGCTTCGTGCTCTTCGTGCCTTCGTGGTGAACAATTTCTCTAGTTTGAAATACGATCTTGATGAAAAATAAATTATCGATAATTTCAGTTGTATTGTTTTTGACGGCCTGCAATCTGGTGCCTGATTTCCAGAGGCCGGACGTGGAAACGCTTGCGCAATGGCACGATGCCAGTCTGCCAAAGCAAAAATCCGCTGTCGATCCTCAGTGGTGGCGGGCTTTCGGCAGCGCGCAACTCAATCACCTGATAACGGAGTCACTGCTTTACAACAACGACCTGGCTGCGGCCCGGCAGCGTGTCGAGCAGGCCAGGGCGCAGGCCAAGATTGCCGGTGCCAATTTGTGGCCGTCGCTTGGACTACAGGGCGACGTTACCGATACCCGCAACAAAATAGCCGACACTCAGAAAGAAACCGGACAGCTTACCGTCGCCTACGAAGTCGATTTGTGGGGTGCCAATCGCGCCCGTCGCGACTCCGGTTCGGCGCTGTTGCTAAGCGAAGTTTTTGCCCGCGATGCCCTGCAGTTGGTGGTAATGTCCAATGTCGGTGAGGCTTATTTTAATCTGCTGGCATTGGCCGAGCGCAAGCGTATTGCGACCGAGTTTCTGGAGAACGTCAGTCATGTATTGGCGATTGTCGAAGCGCGTCATCTGGCCGGTGCGGTATCGGCGCTGGATGTGGCGCAGCAGAAGACTGAGCTGGCAACGGCGCGCGCCAGCCTGGATTTGCTGATTCAGCAATATACATTGGCGGAGAATGCGTTAACGATACTGCTGGGGCATCCGCCCCAAACGGTGTCATTCAATGCCGAGCGTTTTTTCGACATGTTGCTGCCGGTGGCTAACGCCCTGCAACCGGCCGCTTTGCTGGAGCGCAGGCCGGATATTCGGCAGATTGAAATGCAATTGATCGCCGCCAATGCCGACATCGGCGTGGCGCGGGCCGCCTTTTATCCGAAGCTGCAATTGAATCTGGATACTCTTATCGCTTCGCCGCAACCGGCGGGCGTGGCGTTGGCGATGGCTGCCAGCCTGACGCAACCCTTGTTTCAGGGCGGCCGTCTGGAAGGCGGGCTGGAGAATGCGCAAGCCCGTAACGCCGAATTGGTAGAGATTTATCGAAGAACAGTTTTGACCGCATTTAAAGAAGTTGAGGATGCAGCGGCGGTGCGCAGTAACTCGACTCGCCGTCTGCAAGCTTTGGCGGATGCGGTAGACATGGCCCGGTTGGCGTATCAGCTTTCTTTGGATCGCTATCGGCTCGGCGCGATTGATTATCAAACCCTGCTTTCGACCCAACGCAGCTTATTGACTGCCGAGAACAGCCAGGTTCAAGCCCGGCAGGATGTGCTGGTTGCGATGGTGCAGCTCTATCAAGCCTTGGGCGGCGGCTGGTCGGGCAAGCAATCGTAACATGGCGATATCCGCTCTTATTGGAGCGGCGCGTTGTTGAATAAGTCGCGCTGAGCAATTATGCCGAACCAAAACGCGACAGTTTTTTCGCCGTGTTCGGTTCGGCGTTGAAATTCATGCAGCTCCGGTTATTTTGGAGGAGGTGGCGGCGATCCGGGCGGCGGTGGCGGAATATTCGAGGTCGGCGGCGCAGCTTGCTGGGGTATTGCGCCCGAGAATTGTCCCGATACCGGAACCTGATGGCCTTTGGCATACATGCATTGAATATAGGCCACATCATAGCGATCCTGAGTTGCGTACATGGAGCTGCCGGCCGCACCCGTGCCGACCAAACTGCCGCCCACCAAGCCCGTGCCTGCCCCGATGGCGGCTCCGCGCCCTCCGCCGAGTGCCGCTCCGGCTGCCGCGCCTAAAGCCGTACCGACTGCGGCGCTAGTGACGCCGCTATCCACCGCCGCTTGATTAGCGGTAGTGCCGCCAACCTGAAAATAAGCGTATTGCTGGCAGACCGCATCGTCGTTCCGAAACTGATCAAAAGATAGGCCGGTACCCGGCAGCACCATGACACTGGGGCCGGTCGGCACGCTGACGCAACCGCCGACTGCCAGTATAACCGTGGCCGAAAATACTATAGAAAAACGCGACATATTCGGACTCCTTAACGAGGTGAGGGCGGAATCGGCTCGACTTGCTGCCAACCTCTTGGGCATGCTTTGATATAAGGGTAATAGCCTTCGGGGTTGTTGCAGTAATACCAGTAACCGGATGGATATTGTTGGGCAGCGGGAGGGGATTGCTGGATGTAGACTGGCGGGGTGGCCGGTACGGTGATCACGGTCGGCGGATAATAATAAGGGTAATAAAAAGGATCGCGGTAATAAGGATAAGGGTAAAGCGGTGCGCCGAAATAAAAGCCAAAACTGGAATGGCCGTGGTGGCCTCCATCACGCGCCCAACCGACCCCGCTATACAAGCTGCAAATCATCAGTAGTATTGTTGGTAGCATCGTGTGTGTTTTCATTATTTACTCCTTTCAAAACAGTAGCCGCTTAACAGAGTCTGCGGATAGAAGCGCCTTATGAATTTAAGTTGTTACCTGTCGATCGATTGGTGTCAATAAATCCCAAACATACCGATTTAGTGAAAGTCGCCAACTCATCGGAGTGTAGTGACGAGGCAAGTTTTGTTTTACTCCATCTTGTTCGTTGTCGTCAAATTTGCTTGTTGTTTTCTACGTGGAGCGAAAGCCTTCCGTGAAACTGAAATCGCCCCGAGTCGCTAATCAGCGAGTACTATGCATCAGCGTACAGACATTGATAGAATCGTAAGCCATCTGACCCGTCATTTATAATATTTCAATGCACCACGCTTTTTTAAGGCTACGCTGGAGATTAAATGATTCGATATAGGACCGATACACTCTGGAGTGCGATGCTTTACGATCATCATTGCGCGTCCTCTCTAAAGTTCGCCCGACCATGAAAGTGCGTGTTTTGCTCGCCAGCTGCTTGCTGTCATGGCCCATTGCCGCTTCTTCGGGGCGGGACGGAATGTTGGACGATCCTTTCTCCACGACTCGGCAAGTGAGCCAAAGCCCCGGAAAAAACCACTTGGCGCTTGAAGATCCTTGTCGCCTGAACAAAGATACCGAGCATGCCTGGACGATGGTGGATGTAATCGACCAAGCGCTTTGCAGCAATCCGCAAACCCGTCAAGCCTGGGCTAATGCCCGCTTTCAGGCGGGACAGGTCGGGATCGCTAAATCGGCCTATTTACCGACCGTTACGCTGAACACCTCAGTTTCGCGTAGCATGAATTCCGCCGGCAGCAGCTTGCAGATAACCAGCATCAGCGGCGGTGATGATTTCGTTGGCAGGAAGCTTCATCGGGGTAGTGGTGGGTATCGCTTGCGCTTATTCCTTCAGCCGATTCAATGACGCGCTGGTCGTCGTAACGCTCAGCTCGGTATTGCTTGCTTTCGGCGTAGCCGTTGCCGTCGGCGTATTCTTCGGCTTCTACCCGGCACGCAAAGCCGCCGACCTCAAGCCTATCGAAGCGCTCCGGTTTCAATAGTTAATGGCCTGTCCTACGGGCTAAAACTATCCGGCCAGAGTGACCGTCTCTGTAAGAAACTGACTCTTAGGTTCGTCGATAGCTTGGTCTCTTCGAAGAAATCTCTTCGTCGAAAAATTCACGGAACGTGATTACGTTTGTCTTGCCGTTGTAGCAAGTTTCCTTCGATTTTTTCAGGGACTCAGGAACAACCAGATGAATCCCCTGATTGTTCATGTCATCAATAGCTGCCGAAGATACACGATCATCGACGGTTGCCAGAAACAGTGCGCAGTTGAATTTCTCCATTGTCACCTGTTTCCATCGCTCACGAAGGGTGGTTTTTGCCGAGAGTACCATCGCTTCTTCGAACGTCCTGTTTTTAGCCTTCATCACCACAAGGCTGGGCAGTACAAAGTCCGGGCGGCGACCTCCCGTTACGGCTTGCTCTTCAAAAGCAATTCGCCCGTCACGAAGAAGCCTTGCGATGTGTTGTTCAAAGGAACGCCCCGCACGCGATTTTCGATGTTGGCTTGCGCTCAAAAAAGTTGCGTCCAAATCGGGAAATCCACGCACGACCGAAGAAACAATGTCCGTTCCACCACTGGTAATGATTCGGATTACCTCGGCAGCGCGATAACGCCGCTCCGCGCGCTTGTAAAGCGAATATTCGATGTCCCTGCTAATCTTCATGATTGCATCGCCAGGGTTTGGCATCTCGTATGGACTCAAGTCTTCGAGTTGGTGTTGCTGGAGAAAAACACGTTGCGCCTCCGCCGCACCATCAATGCGCATGTCCCGTTTAGTCTAAGTCGAAATTGGGGGATAGAGAATAATCCCACGTAGTTACGGCTTGGAAAGTTTTGAGAAGACTCGACAAATCACCAAATAGTCGTAGAGATTTTCTTTCGTCTTCACTCGCCACTCGAAGTGCTACAAACTCATGCAAGGCATGATCGTCACTGTTAGGGCCGTCTGATAACTCCCAAAGTTCTTGGTACAGGGCCGGAATACCGACCTGCTCTGCGACGAAGTATTCACCCGATTCCAAACTGGCGAGTAATACCTCAATGTCATTTTGCGATGGAGTACCGGACAGAAGAATTTCTCCCCAAGCCTTATAGTTTGATGCGTCGCGGTAAAGATACTCAAAAACGCAACAACCTTCGCTCGTAGAGGCGCTGGATACCTCTTCAATGATCTGCATAATAGCTACTTCCTGTTGTCCACGAAGAGTTCACTCCTATGCCACGCGATAAACTCGGTTTGCGGTGCAAAGCGTTCTGGCGGCTCAATCGTGCGACCATTTAACGGTAACAGAACCTCTATTACGAAAGGCTCGTTCTTCCGCTTTAGCTCCTCCGAGACAATGATCTTGAAGTCATCGGTGAGCGTTATCAGCCCCTTATCAAAAGCCCTGTCATGAATCGCCGAAAGGCACAGACCATTACTTGGATTTAGGCGATTCGCCTTGTCTTTACTCCACGGCACAATATGGCTGGCAATCAACAGGCGCGGTTCGGATAGGCCGGACATACAGCAACGTCCACGATAGCTGCTTAATACAGCGCGGCGAAAAAAATGCTGCTTAATTCTCTGTGTTGTTAAGACTTGCTGGGTTTCTCCAGTGAAATCTTCCAGCAATAGCTCATCGCTTTCCAGCTCCAAGCCCTCCACGACATTTTGGTCTAGTTGCTGCCGGAGCAGCTGACACTCCATAGCAAGCCTTTCCCAATCCGAGTGAAATTCATCCCATACCTCACGATCCAATGCCGAGGCATTTCCCAAGCCCGCACGTCCCGTACTCGTAATGGCTGGATCAAGGCTTGCAATATTAAGCATTTTCATGGCGACCGCATCGGATGTGCGACCGAGAACCTTTGCCAATGCAATTATTTCCGGGTTGCGTCCGTGAATTCGCCCATATGGGAGCTGACAATACAAATGGAAAGCCAGCTTTACTTGGTCTTTTGTCCAACGCATTGTTTTTGCCATGATGTTTTTCTGCGTGGACAGGGGGGTAACCATGTCTGCCGATTCCTTGGGGAAAATGAAAGAAGTCATGAGTTTAGCAGATGCTTCTATCATTGGCACAACAGCAGCTTGGGAAAACAGCTTATAGGCTTGAGTATCCGACACCGGAATTCTGAATGAATCAGGGAAGCCCATCAGCCGTGCACATTCGCGTGGTGTCAGACGGCGCGGATTGATGTCTTCCCCCTGATAGACAAGGATTTCCGAACCATCCTTGTAGTAACGTGCAGACAAGGTGCGGGTGACGCTGTCGGGAGTGACAAGCCCGAAACCAAAGCCATTGCCCTTGGCCCGATGCTTTTCAGCATAGCCTTGTAAATAGCTCCATAACTTGTCAGAAAGCGTGTACTTGGGATCAACATGTTGTTTTGCATGGTTGAAAAAGCGATCCCCGTCCCACGACAAATGCGGTTCGCTACCGTCGGTCTTGTGCAAAATTTCGCGTAGTGTGCGCCTGCCTTTGGCTGGTAATGGCAAGGCGTCGAAGTCAAAGTTTGTGGGTTCGCGAAAACCGACAATGAGAATGCGTTCGCGGTGTTGCGGCACGAAGTGAGCGCCGTCGATCACGCGGTAATGAATGTGATAACCCAGTTCATCTTTCAGTGTTCGGCAAATAACGTCAAAGGTTCGGCCCTTGTCGTGCGAGAGGAGGTTTTTGACGTTCTCCAGCAAAAAGGCGCGCGGCCGTTTCTCTTCGATGATACGAGCGACGTCGAAGAACAGAGTGCCTTGCGTGTCGCAAGCGAAGCCGTGCGCACGACCGAGAGCGTTTTTCTTGGAGACGCCTGCTATTGAAAAAGGCTGGCATGGGAAACCGGCAAGCAGGACATCGTGTTCCGGGATGTCAGCTGCGGCCACTTGCGTGATGTCGCCGTTGATCTGATGGCCGCCGGGGTAATTGTCGGCATAGGTTTTCTGCGCGTAGCTGTCCCATTCGCTGGTGAACACGCAACGCCCACCCAAACCCTCGAAGGCCATACGGATGCCTCCAATACCGGCAAAGAGGTCGACGAAGGTGAACGGAGCATCGTTAATAAGCGGAAATTCCAGCGGCAGGAGGCGTTGCAGACCGAATGCGTAATGTGCGGGTACTGATTGTTCAACCATCCAGCGCCGGACGGTACGGGCATCTACGACCAAGTGGCGGGCGATCTCTGCTTGTTTGTGGGTTTTGAGCGCAGCAGTGAGGTAAGTGGTCGCCATGTCTCGGTCGGGACCTGTGTGAAGGACTGTGGTCATGTCGAACTCCATATCTGGGAATAATACAGGACATTATGCCTGTATTTATCCCTTTTGCAATATGTATTCAAACAATGCCTATTTTTTGTTGTCGTATGAGCCAGTTGAGCTGACTGTTTTTGTCAATATCGAAGTAGCTTGTGGTTCCATGATTTTCCAGGAATATAAGGGACTATTCCTGTCTTTGTGGTCCGTAGGATACGGTGAGGTTTCGAACGGCAACAAAAGAAATTGACTTGCGCCCCCGCTATGGAACAATGAAACCAATTGATCGGTCTGTTTTTTTGATCCAATTTCCGGTTCCAAAGGTTAGCTGCCAAGAGACTGGAGATTCTTGCCAATGGGTTAGCCGCTATGACTCAAGAACCTTTAGCCGAATTACGAAAAGCTGTTAATCAGGCTTATCTAACCGATGAGAAACAGCTCATCACTGAATTATCAGCCATATTAGACGGTTACGATCCGGCTGCAATAGGCGATTGCGCCGAAACGCTGGTTACCGCAGTCAGGGAAAATCAACATCGGCAAACCGCGATTGAAGCGTTCTTGCAGGAATATCAGCTTAATTCCCATGAAGGCGTGGTTTTAATGGGGATCGCCGAAGCCTTGCTGCGTATTCCCGACAGCCGCACGCAAGACCTGTTTTTACAGGAAAAACTGACCGGCGCAGACTGGCAAAGTCATTTACAGCATAGCGATTCCCCGCTGGTCAATTTGGCCACTAAAGCGCTGTTATTTGCCGGAGACTTTGAAGCGCATCATGGGCCACAAGTCTTCGAACAACTGCTATCCCGGATGGGAGCGCCGTTAATACGCACTGCGATAAAGCAGGCCATGCAGCATCTGGCGTTGCAGTTTGTCTTTGCTGAGTCCATGCAGGATGCCGTTCAGCGTAGCGGACAGGACCCGGTGTTCCGCTATTCTTTCGATATGCTGGGGGAGGCGGCGTTGACGCAGGCCGATTCCGAGCATTATTTCCAGGCGTATCGTTCGGCTATTAATGCGCTGGCAGGACATGCGACCTCTGCCGAACTTTACGCCAATCCGGGTGTTTCGATTAAATTATCGGCGCTGTGCCCCCGTTACGAGCCGTTGCAGCATGTCCGTGTGGTCAAGGAGTTGACCGATAAACTGCTGACGCTGGCGCAGGCAGCACGCGCGGCCAATATTGTGGTCACTGTCGATGCGGAAGAATCCGAACGCCTGGACATGTCGCTGGATATTTTTGCCGCTGTTTTTAATCATCCCGATTTAGACGGTTGGCCGGGACTGGGTTTGGCCGTACAGGCCTATCAAAAAAGGGCGCTGCCGGTGATCCGCTGGCTGGCTGAACTGGCCGAATGCCGGCACCGAAAGATTCCGTTGCGTCTGGTCAAAGGCGCTTACTGGGATAGCGAAATAAAACGGGCGCAGGAAAACGGGTTGAGCGATTACCCTGTGTTTACCCATAAGTCGGCGACCGACTCATCCTATCTGGCTTGCGCGCAGTTTATTTTATCCAAGCCGGATGCATTTTATCCCCAGTTCGCCAGCCATAACGCGCATACCGTCGCGGCTATCCATCAATTCGGAAGGCAACATCCGGGCTATGAATTCCAGCGTCTACACGGCATGGGCGAGGCGCTTTACCGGGAAATTATCGAGGTTAAAAACTGGCGGATTCCGTGCCGCGTTTATGCGCCGGTCGGCGATTATCGTCAGTTGCTGCCTTACTTGGTCAGGCGCTTGCTGGAAAACGGCGCGAATACCTCTTTCATCAACCAGATCAGCCATCCCGATATTAGCGTCGCCGAACTGGTTAACGATCCGGTAGCAGCGGTAAAAACCTCGGCCCATCAATCGCCAATCGTATTACCGCGCAATTTATTCGGCGAACGGATTAATTCCTCCGGGCTAAATTTGGCCGATCCCGAGCAGCTGGAATCGGTGCAGCAAAGTCTGGATGCGTTGGCCGATAAGCACTGCACGGCAATGCCGTTGATAAACGGCAGTCCTCGCTCCGGTAAGGAACGGCTTATCGTTAATCCTTACGATAACCGCTTGACGGTTGGCTCAGTCGTTTTCGCCGAACCGGCTGCTATTGACGAAGCATTAAACGAAGCCTCCCAGGCATTCACCGACTGGCGGCTTTGCCCTGTTGCACAACGCGCCGGGTATTTGAAACAGGCCTCCGATCTTCTGGAATTGCACCGTCTGGAGCTGGTTTCCTTGTGCGTACGGGAAGGCGGCCGCACCATTAAAGATGCGTTGGCTGAAGTCAGGGAGGCCGTCGATTTTTGCCGCTATTACGCCCAGTCCGCGGTTGACTTGTTCGGCGAACCGGTCAGGCTGCCCGGTCCTACCGGCGAGGAAAACCGGCTTTATCATTACGGCCGCGGCGTCTATGTTTGCATCAGTCCGTGGAACTTTCCTATCGCCATTTTTATCGGCCAGATAGCCGCGGCGCTTGCCGCCGGTAATACGGTCATCGCCAAACCGGCCAGTCAGACCGCATTAACCGCGATGCGCTGCATCCGGTTACTGCACCAAGCCGGCATACCCGAATCGGTGTTGCAGTTTTTGCCGGTCGGCGGCAGCGTGTTTGGACGGCATTTACTTCCCGATCCCCGAGTTGCCGGTGTTGTTTTCACCGGTTCCACGTCCACGGCGCAGTTCATTAACCTGCAACTGGCCCAACATCATCAGGCTATTGTGCCGCTGATTGCCGAAACCGGCGGACAGAATGTGCTGATTGCCGACAGCTCGGCATTGCTTGAACAGCTGGTGCAGGATGCCATGGTCTCGGCTTTCAACAGTGCCGGTCAGCGTTGTTCGGCGTTGCGGGTTTTATTCGTGCAGGAGGACATCGCCGATAAAACCATCGCGATGCTGATCGGCGCTATGCAGGAATTAACCGTCGGCAATCCCGGCGTTTATCAAACCGACATAGGCCCGATCATCGACCATGCCGCACTATCTCCATTGACCGCACATCTGGAAGTCATGCAGGAACAGGCGCAGCTACTTTATCAACTGCCGTTGCCGGACGGTTTGGAGCAGGGCAGTTTTTTTCCGCCCAGCCTGGTCGAACTACGGTCGTTATCGCAACTGACTCAGGAAGTATTCGGGCCGGTATTGCATGTTGTCCGCTACCGCGAATCGGAACTCGATCAGGTCATTGCTGCTGTCAATGCCACCGGCTACGGCTTGACGCTGGGTATACACAGCCGGATAGATGCCGTCGTCAATATCATTCGGGAGGGCGTAAAGGTCGGCAATATTTATGTCAACCGGAATATGATCGGCGCGGTGGTCGGCGTGCAGCCGTTTGGCGGCACGGGGCTGTCCGGCACCGGCCCGAAAGCGGGCGGCCCCGATTATCTGCGTCGTTTTGTCATCGAACAGACCGTCGCAACAAACACTGCCGCGATAGGCGGCAATGCCGGTTTGCTGGCTCAGGATTTACGTTAGGAATGAGCATGAAATAACGTGAACAACTCGTGGCGTAAGTTGGTAGCGGGAGTGCGGGTTTTGCTTGTGTTTGCAGGCGAAGCCTGCACTCCGGCTATTGGAAACTTGCTCAAGACGTTCCTAAATTAAGGGGTAGGGCGTGCCGTGCGCGCCTTAGATTCTTAGCGCTCTAAGGCGCGCACGGCACGCCCTACAGATGTCCCCAAGCCGGGGACATTTTTCAGGACAACGATGAAGAAAATCAAACCCTGCCCCGAGTCCTATTTGCGAGCTTTTGCGGCTTTCGCAGGCAATGAATTTAAGGACGGCTCAGGGCCTGCCGCTTGAGGCGGCGCAGGCATATCCGGAGGTGGCGGAAACCATTCTTCCAGCCGAGAGTTGTACATTAATTCATCCGGCACCGGAATTCGATGCCCTTTGCCGTACATGCACTGGATATAGCTGATGTCATAATCTTGTTGAGCATCTTCTTTGGAGTCGGGCTGCTGCCGCGACGTTGTAATCTGTGTGTGGCTAAGTTGCCTGCACGCCAGATCGTCATTATGGAATTGATCGAAGTTTTTACCGATGCCCGGCAGTACCAAAACACTGGGACCGCTCGGCATTGTCGAGCAAGCGTTGAGCAAAAAAACAGACATCAGGATTGTCAGGATCTGTAACATTTGGCACACCTCCGTTAAGGAACAACATTCCGCCAGACAGCCGAACACTCCCTGACATAGGGATAGTAGCCGGGAGGATCGGTGCAGTAATACCAATAGCCGGGCTGCTGCTCTATGGGTTGGGGTTCAATTCTCTGCCATCCTGCCGAACATTCTTGGACATAGGGATAGTAACCGGCAGGACTTGAGCAATAGTCCCAGCTGTTCGGCCCGAATGATTGGATATTGAGCGCAGTGCCTTGATCGATATAAGCGGGAGGGCTGGACGGCATTATGATAGACGGTGAGGAATAATAGGGTTCAAAGGTATAGTAAGGCCAGTAATAGAAATTCGGCCGGGAATAGGGCGATTCTATAAAAAAACCAGCCCTGCCATGGTCATGCCGGCGAGGTGCTCCAACGTGACCTTTTCTGGACTCGCCGACATGGGCATCGCCAAAACGGCTGCCCCGGTCGCCGCTAAAACCGCTTCTATGCTCACCACCAAAACCGTCCCCGCGGCGGCCGCCGGAGCGGCCTTCGTGCCCACCGCCGTCACGGGCCATGGAGCCTTCGCTAGATAACAAGGCAATAAGGATCATGAACAAAATTGATAATCTTCCGGGCATCATTGTCATGTCCTCATTTACCGAAATGGACTAAAGAGAGCTGGAGTCGACTTAACATGGCTGTTGTCCTGACTGGATGAGTTTGGCGTATAAATCCGGCTTCAATGCCAACCACGTCCTCGCCAACCGCGGCCACCCCATCCATGGCCCCCCCTCCAACCATATCCTCCCCCGCCTCCGCCGTAGAAGCGTGGCCTAAATCCATAATGGCCGTAACCTCCATATCCTCCATAACCATATCCTCCGTAGGGAGCATAATTGTAAGAAATGCCGACATTGTCGTACGGCGTAGCATAAATGGCGCAACCATTCAGAATGCAGATGATCCCGGCAAGGGCGATTGCTAACGTTAAGCGACGCATTGTTGGCTCTCCTCAGTCGGTTGGGTAACCTATTACTCGGAAATACAGTCGGACTTGTTGCGTAGTGCTTATTTTTCAAGTGTCGATCACGGTTCAATCCGGGCAAAAAGATTCAACAAGCTCAAGTAGAATCCTGCTTTCGGCACCCTATATGCAGAACGGATCAATGAAAAAATCGATTTCATAATTCCACAATAAAATCGCCTTATCAATACGTATGACTACGGGCTGCGTGGTGAATAAAAAATTTCAATCGCCTGTTTATCTGCATCCTAATAAGGATAGGGTCGGTAATAACTTCCCGAAGCATAAACTCATCGTTCCCACGCTCTGCGTGGGAATGCGGTCAGGCGCGCTACGCCATATACGGGACGCAGCGCGTCCGGCACTGCATTCCCACGCGGCGCGTGGGAACGAGGGTAACCGCTCTGCGGTTCGGGACGCTGGAGCGTCCCTGACCGGGTTACCACGCAGAGCATGGGAACCCTAAGCGGAAGCTATTATTGATGGAGTCCTAAGCATTTCTACGGATTGTACAAATGATCGGGCTTCTCTAACCTGTCTATCAAAGCCAATCAGGCTGAAAGCACTTCCGCAGTAGAGATCATATCTTTAATAGATAAAATGAGGCTCCGATATGCAGAACTCCGAAGCTATTCTCGCCACCCATCTGCTTCCATTGATCATCTATTTCGGAGCCATCGTCGCTATCACCGGCGTCATGCTCGGCGGCGCGTATCTGCTGGGACAAAGACACCACGCTAAAGCTGCCGACGAACCGTTTGAATCGGGTATTGTTGCTGCGGGCGATGTGCATATCCGTTTTTCCGTTCAATTTTATTTGCTTGCCATCTTTTTTGTTATTTTCGATATGGAAAGCGTATTCCTGTTTGCCTGGTCGGTGGCATTGCAAGAAGCGGGCTGGCCCGGTTTTATCGAAGCGCTGATTTTTATCAGTGTATTAATCGCGGCGTTGATTTACCTGTGGGCTGTAGGCGCTCTGGATTGGCGTACCCGCAGGCAGCGCAACGGCAGATCGTAGGGGACGTTATGCATTGGACTCTAACCAAAGCGGAGACAGATCCCGCTCCGCAATCCGGGCAGCAGACTTATGAAGAAGCGCTACGCCGCAATTTCCTGTTCGCCAAGCTTGAGGATATGGTCGCCTGGGGGCAATCCAATTCCGTCTGGCCTTTCAACTTCGGCCTGTCTTGCTGCTATGTGGAGATGGCGACCGCCTTCACCAGTCGTCATGACATTGCCCGTTTCGGTTCTGAAGTGATCCGGGGATCGCCGCGCCAAGCGGATTTGATCGTCATTTCGGGGACGGTGTTCCGAAAAATGGCCCCGGTGGTCAAACGGCTCTACGATCAACTGCTGGAACCGCGCTGGGTCATATCCATGGGTTCCTGCGCCAACTCCGGCGGTATGTATGACATTTACAGCGTCGTGCAGGGCGTGGACAAATTTTTACCGGTGGATGTTTACGTGCCGGGCTGTCCGCCCAGGCCGGAAGCGTTGCTGCAAGGATTGATGCTGTTGCAGGATGCGATAGGCAAGGAGAGACGGCCGTTAAGCTGGGTGGTCGGCGATCAAACGGTAACCAAAGCACCTCAACCCAGTTACCGCGATTTACTGACGGAAGAACGGATGCGTGTCAGGCAGTTGAGAGATCCGGACGAGATATAGCTCTGCTTGGACGGATGTAGTAGGGCGTGCCGTGCGCGCCTTAAGATGCTATGGCGCGCACGGCACGCCCTACGGCTGTTTTATAACTGTTATGCATGAGAGGGGAATACATTGGACGGTAACGCTGACAACATCGCTATGCCTGCTGACGCGCCGCAGATCGTGCGTGAACTGACGGAACGAACCGGCAGCAACGGCTTTGTCATTCAGCCGACCCGTGACGGCATAACCACGCTGTGGATTCTTAAGCAAAACTTGCGCGCGACTCTTCGCTATTTAAAAGCATCCTATGTGCTGCTGTTCGACCTGACCGCCGTCGACGAGCGTCAGCGCACTCAGCGGCAAGGCCTTCCCGACAGTGAATTTACCGTCGTCTATCATTTGCTCTCGTTCGACCGCAATGAGGATGTTCGCCTCAAGGTTGCGTTGAACGAAGCCGACTTGTCCGTCCCGACGATCAGCGATATGTGGCCATCGGCCAATTGGTATGAGCGCGAGGTATGGGATATGTTCGGCATCGTCTTTGACGGTCACCCGCATCTCAAACGCATCATCATGCCGCCGACCTGGCAGGGACATCCGCTACGCAAGGATCATTATGCCCGTGCGACCGAAATGGAGCCGTTTAGTCTTTCCGACCAGCAGCAGGACATCGAGCAAGACGCGTTGCGCTTCGTGCCGGAAGATTGGGGCATGCGGCGGCACAGCGAAGACAGCGATTTCATGTTCCTGAATATGGGCCCCAACCATCCCAGCGTACATGGCGTGTTCCGTATCGCCCTGCAACTGGATGGCGAGGAGATCGTCGATGCGCTGCCGGACATCGGCTATCACCATCGCGGCGCGGAAAAAATGGGCGAACGTCAGTCCTGGCACACCTACATCCCGTATACGGACCGGGTCGATTATCTGGGCGGTTCGATGAACAATCTGCCTTATGTGCTGGCCGTGGAGCAACTGGCCGGAATCGAAGTTCCGGAACGCGCTCAGGCCATTCGCGTGATGATCTGCGAGCTCTACCGGCTTGCCAGTCACCTGTTGTTTTACGGCACTTACGCCCAGGACTTGGGGCAGATGTCGCCGATCTTTTATATGTTTATCGATCGCGAAAAGGTGTTCGATATACTGGAATCGATCAGCGGCGCGCGCATGCATTCCAGTTACTTTCGAATCGGCGGCGTCGCGATGGATTTGCCCAGGGGTTGGGATAAACGGATACGCGAGTTTATCGATTATTTGCCGGCCCGACTGGATCAATACGACAAGCTGGTGCTGCAAAACAGCACCCTCAAGCGCCGCACCCAAGGCATCGGTGCGTACACCACGACGGAAGCGATTGATTGGAGCGTGACCGGCGCGGGCCTTCGGGCCACGGGATTGGCATGGGATTACCGCAAAGCGCGTCCTTACTCCGGCTACGAAAATTACGAATTTGAAATACCCACCGGCAATCGCGGCGACTGTTACGACCGTTGCACCGTGCGGGTCGAGGAGATGCGCCAGAGCCTTCGCATCATCAAACAATGCCTCGATAACATGCCGGAAGGACCTTACAAGGCCAGTCATCCGTTGACCACGCCGCCGCCCAAAGAAAAAACGCTGCATGATATAGAAACCCTGATCCAGCATTTTCTCGCTGTGAGCTGGGGGCCGGTGATTCCAGTCGGCGAGTCCTGCGTAACCGTCGAGGCGACCAAGGGCCTGAATGCCTACTATCTGACCAGCGATGGCGGCGGCATGTCGTACCGCACCCGTATCCGCACGCCGTCCTTCCCGCATTTGCAGATGATACCGATGATGTGCCGGGGCATGATGGTCGCCGACCTGATTGCGATACTGGCGAGTATCGATTTTGTGATGGCCGACGTGGACCGCTGAAATGAACGAGCCAATTTTTGAAGGTTTAAGCCTCGCCGAA